>JACDJB010000329.1_pt1 | contig 53966 bp, 45 predicted proteins | sample 7454121 | NCBI WGS metagenome assembly JACDJB01 (sample SAMN14253290, study PRJNA609438) | sludge metagenome | isolation source: sludge after 25d culture with pyrite | collected 2018-12-20 | reverse complement strand
GGCAGTTATACGGCGCCGACTGAAGATGGTGCCTATACGGTTGAGGTACGCCAGACGGATGCGGCGGGCAATACCAGTGCGACGCAGACGATAGCGTTCACGCTGGATACAACGCCGCCTGACGCACCGAGCATTGCGCTTGCCGAGGATACGGGCACGCCGGGCGATGGTATTACGAGCGACGGCACGGTGAACGTGACGGATCTGGAAGGCGGCGCGCGCTGGCAGTACAGCACGGATGGCGGTGAGACGTGGACTGACGGTGAGGGTACGAGTTTCGTGCTTGACGCAGGTAGCTACGCTGCGGATGCCGTTCAGGTTCGCCAGATCGATGCGGCAGGCAATGAGGGTGCTGCGGCGCAGATGGGCGCGCTTGAAGTTGTCTCTTTTATTGTCCACCTCGATGACAACAGCTTCAGTTTTTCCGGTGAGGTAGAGGGCGCCATTAGTCTGTCGCTCTCCGAAGGCGATGAAGACGGCTACGTCGCGCACTTCGCGCGCGGTGGCGTTGCGGCAGATCCCATTGATCTTCCCGATTGGGTCAGTGATAACAAGATTGGCAATTACACGATTGACATGCCTGAAAATACGGCGTTGAATGTTTCAGGTAACTATTTCTCGAACGCAAGTGTCGGTGCCAGCGGTGGTAACCCGGCCTTGTGGCTGAACTATGGTAGTGAGACCTCTGCAAGTCTGCATTTAAATGACGTTGTTTCAGGCAGTGCTTTTGGCTTTATCGGCTCAAATCTGGAAACCTTGGACATTAGCGGCTCTGTTGCAGAAAAATCGAGCGGCAAAGGCTATGGCCAGTTTCAGGTCTGGGCTGAGAGTGAGGCGAGTCTTGGCAGCCTCAAAACTATCAATCTCCATGTTGATGCGGAAAGTGGTCTTGATTTGGCGTTCTATAAAGAATCCGCACTGGCCGCTTCACTGCAGACCATTGATGGATCGGCTTCTGAAGGAAAGCTGGTCATTGATGTCGATTATGGTGCTAATGGTAGCGTTGCTCTGAAAACCTTGAAAACCGGTAGCGGCGATGATGAAATTTCCATCGAGCTAGCAAAGCTGGCTGCAGACCAGAATATCGCTATTGATACCGGAAGTGGCAATGATTCACTGGTGCTTGCAGAGAATGATCTGGGAGAGCATACATTCAACCTATTCGTGGGTGTTGGAAGTTTGAGTGTCGACGCATCAGCACTAAAAATCGCTGGTAATCAGACGCGGATTGTTGTCGATGAAATCACTGCTAACGGTGAGGGTTCAATCAAGCTGGCAGAGATGACGCAGGAGGGAGAGTCTTATTGGCACAAGAGCGATTTGAATCACAACAATGGATCGTCCCAGCTTTCAAATCAATATATCGAGCTCGGAGCTTTAAGTGGTCTGAATGGAAGTTTGTTAATCGAAAACTTCACGGTGTCGTCTGGCGAGGGCGCTACTGCGATTCATAACGACCGACTGGATTTCAGCGCCTGGGAACTTCCTGATGCTGCGGCCTTGCTTGAGAAGATCAATTCAGTACGTTTGGACCAAAGCATCGGAAGTAATGCGTGGGATAACGAGTATGCTGATGTTATTGTTGAGTTTGGAGGAGGGTTCACCCTCAAATTCGATAATTTCATGAGTATCAGCAACCAGAATCTTAGTGTCCTAGATATTGATTGGGCGCAAGGTATGACCTATCACAATATTGAGGGACAGGGCCAAGTTGTAATTCAGGGTTTCGTTGACGCTTTGATCGCCGATGGTACTTTTTATGCCCCGAGCCTGAACGGATTTGGTGTAGAAGAGTCTGATCATGTGATCAGCTTCACTGGCGGTGCCAGCGGTGCCATCCATCTAGAGATCATCCAGGACGGCAGCGACTACGTCGCTCAGTTCTCGCGTGGTGGTGTTGCAGCAGACCCGGTTACTTTGCCTGATTGGGTAAATGATGACAATAAGATCGGCAACTACACCATAGAAATACCGGCCGATGCCGATCTTCATGTATCTGGGAATAATCTGTCTAGCGATGGGCTGGGTGCGCAAGGTGGCAAGCCCGCCGTATGGCTTGATTATGGCGATGCAGCCCAGGCGGCAAGCCTGATCGTCGATGATGTTGTGAACGGCAGTGCCTTTGGCTTCATTGGCGCGAGCGTCAAAACGCTCACCCTGAGCGGCGAGATGGGCGAACCTGAAGCGGGCAAGGGCTATACCCAACTGCAAATTTGGGATCAGGGTAAGCTTGGTGCGTTAACCACCCTGGAACTAGATTTCAGTGGCGACCAGGGCGTTGATCTTGCTTTTTATGCGCCGAATGGTGTCATTCCGTCAATTGATAATCTGACAACTATTGACGGCAGCGCGTCATCGGCAGGCCTGGAGATCAATATTACGGGCATCGCACCCTTGGTTCCGAGCTTTGCATCCCTTTCAACTGGCGCAGGAGATGACTTAATCAAGATCGCCGTGGATGAGCTTGGACGCGATGTCAGCGTTCAGACGGGTGACGGTCAAGATAAAGTTGTTCTTCAGGCAGCCGGTGCCGCTGAAAAAACAGTCAGCTTTTCGGAGATCAGTGGTGATTTGACGATAGATGCCACCGCCTTGAAGATAGAAGGCAATACCGCCACGATTGAGATTGACGATATTGGTAGTGACGCCTTTATCACCCTCAAAGTCGCTAATATGACCGAAAGAGCTGACCCTGCGAACGGCGAGGCCAGCTGGTACAAGAGTGATCTCTCAGGCGATGTTGACTCCAATCAGACCATCAAGCTTGCTGATCTAAGCAAATTGGACAACGGAGTGCTTCTGATCGAAAACTTTACAGTAGCAAGTGGCAAGGGTGAAGATGGAGAGACTTCACAAGATTATGTGAATGATCGACTGGATCTCACATCTTGGAACTTGAGCGATGTGAGTGAGCTTGTCAAAAGCATTACGTCGTTAACACTAAGCCAGGACGTCGGTACTTTCTATAAAGGCAAAGAATGGTCGTCAGGCGGCACGGATGACACGCCCTACGACCACTACGTTGACTTTACCATCACCTTTGATAACGGCTTCGTGCTTCAATTCGATAATCTGATGAGAACCGCCAGTCTGATGGATCTGAATAATGACGGAGTAGACAATGTGTTACCTCAGAACTGGCTGTTCGGTGAGCACGTGACTTGGGCCAACAACGGCTGGTCTGGCGAGGGCACCACTTTCACGGCCAACGTCGATGACGAAGGTGCAAGCTTGCAAATTATAGAAGCTCTTGTCGGCGGCCTCATCGATGACGGAACAATCATTCTTGGATGATCAGGACGCTGATCAATATTGAGGTATTGAGTCAGTTTCCATAACCTATCTTATTTTCGGTACCCAACCCCGCCACCTCCCCCAGGTGCGCGGGGTTTTTCCATTCCCACCCTTACCGGTGGCGCCCACACCCTTGACGCCGATCAAGGCAAGTCAGCGGCATCTGCGCCATAGTATTCCTTTCGCTGCGGTCGCGGCTGTGTCGCACCGTGGCTTGCGCATACGGTGTTGCCATGTCTGCCTTTCCTGCCCGCTCTTCCTCCCCTTCCGTCGTTCCCGCGCCGCCTGCGGGCCGGCTCGAGCTGGTCTGCCCGGCGGGCAGTCTGCCGGCGCTCAAGGCGGCGGTCGATCATGGCGCCAATTGCGTCTACCTCGGCTTTCGCGATGCCACCAATGCGCGCAATTTCGCCGGCCTGAACTTTGACGAAAAGGCCATTCGCGAAGGCATCGCCTACGCGGGCCGGCATGGCGCCAAGGTCTTGCTTGCGCTCAACACCTACCCCCAGCCGGCGGGTGCGGCGCAGTGGCGCTCGGCCATCGACAAAGCGGCCGATATGGGCGTGTACGCCCTCATCGTGGCCGATGCCGGTCTCATGCAGTACGCCGCGCGCCACCATCCCGGCCTGCGCCTGCACCTCTCGGTGCAGGGCTCGGCCACCAACGCCGATGCCATCGCCTTCTACCACCGCCACTTCGGCATCTCGCGCGCCGTGCTGCCGCGCGTGCTGTCCGTGGCCCAGGTCGAGCAAATGGTCGAAGGCGCGGCGCCGGTCGAGATCGAGGTTTTCGGCTTTGGCAGCCTGTGCGTCATGGTCGAAGGGCGCTGCGCGCTGTCGTCCTACGCCACGGGGGATTCGCCCAACAACAAGGGCGTGTGTTCGCCCGCCAAGGACGTGCGCTGGCAGCAGACGGATCAGGGCCTGGAATCGCGCCTGAACGGCGTGCTTATCGACCGCTACCAGGATGGCGAAAACGCTGGCTATCCCACGCTGTGCAAGGGCCGCTTCGACGTCGCGGGCGAGAACTATTACGCGCTGGAAGAACCCACCAGCCTGAATACGCTCTCCCTGCTGCCCCAGCTGGTCGAGATGGGGGTGCGCGCCGTCAAGATCGAAGGGCGCCAGCGCAGCCCGGCCTACGTGGCCCAGGTTACGCGCGTGTGGCGCGAAGCCATCGACCATTGCTACGCCAGCCCGCAGCGTTTCTCCGTGCATCCGGGCTGGATGAATGCGCTCGACAAGGTGGCCGAGGGCCAGCAGCACACCCTGGGGGCTTACCACCGTCCGTGGAAATGAGCTCCGCCCCTGTCCGTATCTGGTGAACCGTCGTGAAACTTGCCCTGGGACCCGTTCAATATTATTGGCCGCGCGAGCAGATGCTGCGCTTTTATGCCGACATGGCGGAAACGCCGGTCGACATCGTGTATCTGGGCGAGACGGTGTGCTCGCGCCGCCATGAGTTGCGCCTGCCGGACTGGCTGGAACTGGCCGCCATGCTCGCCGCCGCCGGCAAGCAGGTGGTGCTCTCTACCCAGGTGCTGCTGGAAACCGCGCAGGATACCAAGGTGATGCGCAGCATCGCCGGCCAGGAAGACTTCCTCGTGGAAGCCAACGACATGGGGGCCGTGCATCGCATGGAGGGCCGTCCGTTCGTGGCCGGGCCTTTTTTGAATGTCTACAATGAAGATACGTTGCAGCTGCTTGCCACGCAGGGTGCGCAGCGCTGGGTGATGCCGCTCGAGATGGGGCGCGAGGGCCTGGCGCAAATGCAGCAGGTCCGCCCCGAGGGGCTGCAAACCGAGGTTTTTGCCTATGGTCGCATGCCGCTGGCGTTTTCTGCGCGCTGCTTCACCGCGCGCAACCGCAACCTGCCCAAGAACAACTGCCAGTATGTGTGCATGGAGCACCCCGACGGCCTGTTGCTGGAAACCCGCGAAGGGCAGGCTTTTTTGGTGCTCAACGGCATACAGACCCAGTCCGCGCTGGTCTACAACCTGGTCGACGCGGTCGGGCAACTCGCGCAGCTGGGCGTGGATGTTCTGCGCATCAGTCCGCAATCCCTGCACACGGCCGACATCGTGGCGCTGTTTCGTCGGGCCATCGATGGCGGGATTGAACCCGGTCAGGCGCTCGAGGACATGCGCGCGCTGATGCCGGCCGAGCCCTGCAACGGCTATTGGCATGGCCGTCCCGGCCTGGAACAATGGGTGGCCTGAGCCGGCCGGGCTTTATGTCCCTCGCCCCGTATTCGCCACGATCAGGAGAGCGTCGTGCTGTTTTCCAGTGAATTTCCGCAGCCGCTGGCGCGCGTGCTGTCACGCCTGCCCGTATATCCCGGTTCGCTGCTGTTTGCCGGCGGCCTGAACCTGCTGCTGGCGCGCCACCTGCCGCCGGACACGCTCGAGATGCTGGAAGGGCGGGTACTGCGCATCCAGGTACGGGATGCCGGCGTGGCCTTTGATTTCTCATGGCAAGGCCAGCACTTCAAGGCCGTGGCCCCAGGGGCGGAACCGGCCCTGATCATTTCCGCCACGGCGCATGACTTCCTGCTGATGATGCAACGCAAGGAAGATCCCGATACGCTGTTCTTCAGCCGGCGCCTGACCATGGAAGGCGATACCGAGCTGGGCCTGCTGGCCAAGAATACGCTGGATTCCATCGATCTGGCTGTCTTTCGCTGGTTGCGCCCGTCGGAATCCTGAAACGGGCGGGGCTGCTGGACACCTTGTTCGCGCTTCCGGTTGATTTTGATTTTTCGCAAACATAGGCCGGATTTGCCTGCATGATGTCCGAAGACGAACTACAATTGCGGTGTTGATAAAATGTTGTTCGTGTAAACGACAGCACCGGAATTGCCATGTCTGCCCAACCCGACTTTCCTCGTATATCCCCTGATCAGATGCGCGAGCACGCGGGTGAGGCCGCCGCGCTGCTCAAGGCACTGGCCAATCAAGACAGGCTCATGCTTTTGTGCCGCCTGGTGGATCAACGCCTGAACGTGGGCGAGCTGGCGGCACTTACGGGCATTCAGCAGCCCACCTTGTCGCAGCAGCTGGGTGTGCTGCGCAACGAAGGCTTGGTGGCGGTCGAGCGCGAAGGGCGCTATATGTACTACCACCTGGCCAATCCCGCTGTCATGCGCGTAATGCAGGCTTTGTGGGAGGTGTATTGCGCGCCGCGCTGAATCACAGGAGGTTCGGCATCATGTCCCGTTCAGAATCACATTTCGCCCGTACCCTGGCGGCAGGGCATTCGCCGGGGCGGCGCCAATTGCTGCAGGCACTGGGTGCGGGCGCGTTCGCCGTGCCGCTGGGCATGGCCTCGGGCCGCGCGCGCGCCGCGGCACCGGTACGCAGCACGGCGCACATCGTCATCGCCGGCGGCGGTGCCGCCGGGCTGGCCATCGCCAACCGTCTGGCGCGCGGCCTGGACGGGGCGCGCATCACGCTGGTGGACAATCGCCAGCAGCACGTCTACCAGCCCGGGCTCACGCTCGTGGGCGGCGGGGTCGAACCCGCAGCCTATGTCGTCTCGGCCACGGCGGACTACGTGCCGCGCGCCGTCGAATGGGTCAACGCCCAGGTGGCCGAGTTCGATCCCGATGCCAACCGCGTGGTCACCTCCACCGGGCAAGAGATCGCCTACGATTTCCTTTTCGTCGCCACGGGCATGGTGCTGGAGTATGGCCTGATCGACGGTATGTCGCCCGAGCTCATCGGGCAGCACGGCATCGGCAGCATCTACCACGGGCCCCAGGCGGCGGCCGACACCTGGCAAGCCATGTCCAGCTTCGCCGACAAGGGCGGGCGCGGCGTGTTCCTGCGCCCGGCCACAGAAATGAAGTGCGCGGGCGCGCCGCTCAAGTTCACTTTCCTGACGCACGACTGGCTGCGCCGGCGGGGCAACCGTGCGCGCGCCGAGCTGGTCTACAACAGCAACAGCAAGGCCTTGTTCAGCGTGCCCATCGTACACGAGAAGGTGCGCATGATGTTCCAGGAGCGCGCCATCGAGATGCGTTTCGACCGCGTGCTCCAGTCCATCGACCCGGGGGCGCGCCGGCTGGTGTTCCGCACGCCGGAAGGCACGGAAGAGCAGGATTATGATTTCGTGCACGTCATTCCGCCCATGCGCGCACCCCTGGCCGTACGTGAAAGCCCCTTGCCGTGGCAGGAGGGGGCCTGGGCGCAGGAGGGCTGGCTGGACGTGGACCGCGCCACGCTGCGCCACGTGCGCTACGCCAATGTGTTCGGCGTGGGTGACATCGCGGGGGTTCCCAAGGGCAAGACGGCGGCCAGCGTGAAATGGCAGGTGCCGGTGGCGGTGGATCATCTGCTGGCCGAGCTGGCCGGCGGGCGCAGCGAGGCGCGCTACGGCGGCTATACCTCGTGCCCGCTCATCACGCGCGTGGGCCGGGCCATGCTCATCGAGTTCGACTACGACAACAATCTGGTGCCGTCCTTCCCGGGCATCATCGCCCCGCTGGAAGAAGAATGGGCCGCCTGGCTGGTGGAATCCCTGGGCCTGAAGCCCACGTATATGGCCATGCTGCGCGGGCGCGCCTGAGCGGGCACGGCACAGGAGACGATCATGCAAGAGATGGATCCGCGCGTGTTTCTGGCGGTGTTTCACGAGTGGTTGGGCCCCTGGCTATGGGTGCTGCTGATTGCCGCGGGCGTGCTGGTACTAGCCTTCCTCGCGGTGCTGCTGCGCGAGCGCGGCCGGGCCTGCCGGCGCCTGTGCCGTGCGCAGTGGTTTGCCATCCCCGGTGGCGTGCTGGCCGTGGTCGCGTTGCTGTGGCTGTCCTCTGCGCGCCTCAGCGATCTGGCCGCGCCCATCGACTGGCTGCTGCTGGAAGCCACCTTTCTGGGCGGGCTGGTCGCGAGCAGCATGGTGGTGGTCGTGGTGACCGCCGTCGTCGATATTTTTCGTTTGCGCTAGATCAAAGCATGTCGATTTAAGGCGGCAAGGGCGGGTTTTCCCGCCCTGCGGGCAAGGGTGCGTGGCTAGAATGAGGGGGTTCTCAAAAGGAAGCCTTTCATGAACAGCCCCTCTCCCGCCACGCCGGCGCAACAGCAAAAGGCGCTCTGGCTCAGCACGGTCTCCTTCACCCTGTGTTTCGCCGTCTGGACGCTGTTTTCCATCATCGGTCTGTCCATCCGCGAAACCCTGGCCCTGTCCGAGTTCGAATACGGCGTACTCATCGCCACGCCGGTGCTGTCGGGCTCGCTGGTACGCATCATTCTGGGCGTGTGGACCGAGCGCTACGGCGGCCGGCTGGTGTTCTCCCTGCAGATGGTGCTCACGGGCGTGGCCACCTGGGCGCTCACGCATGCGCACAGCTATTTCACCTTCCTGCTCGCGGCCCTGGGCATCGGTCTGGCGGGCGGCGCCTTCATCATCGGCGTGGCCTACGTCTCCAAGTGGTTCCCGCAGGAGCGCCAGGGTACGGCGCTGGGCGTGTTCGGCATGGGCAACGTGGGGGCCGCCATCACCACCTTCCTGGCGCCGTTCGTGCTCGTGGCCTGGGGCTGGGAAAACGTGGCGCGCATCTGGGGCATCGCCATCACGCTCATGGGCGTGCTGTTCTACGTGCTGGCCAAGGATGATCCCGCCTACGCCCAGCGCCGCGCCGGTCATATCGCACCGCCGCCGCTGGCCGAGCAGTTCGCGCCGCTGAAAAAGCTCCAGGCCTGGCGCTTCTCGCTGTACTACTTCTTTGTTTTCGGCGGCTTTGTGGCCCTGGCGCTGTGGCTGCCGCACTATCTGGTGCAGGTCTACGAGGTGGACGTGCGCGTGGCCGGTATCGCCGCCGCGTCCTTCAGCCTGTCGGCCAGCGTGTTCCGCGCTTATGGCGGCGTGCTCTCGGATCGCTTCGGGGCGCGCACCGTCATGTACTGGACCTTCGGCTTTTCGCTGTTGTTCCTGTTTATGCTGTCTTACCCGCCCACGGATTACGTCATCCACGGCAAGAACGGCCCCATCGCTTTCTCTACCCGCATGGATCTGTGGCCCTTCGTGTTCACCATGTTTGCCCTGGGCTTTTTCATGAGCCTGGGCAAGGCGGCGGTATTTCGTCACATTCCGGTCTACTACCCCAAGCACGTCGGCTCGGTCGGCGGCCTGGTGGGCATGATCGGCGGCCTGGGCGGTTTCGTGCTGCCCATCCTGTTCGGCGTGCTGCTCGACATGACCGGCATCTGGACGATTGCCTTCATCGCCCTGTTCTTCCTGGTGCTGGTGTCGCTGGCCTGGATGCACTTTTCCATCCGCGCCATGGAGCGCCAGGCGCAGGGCGAGGCGCTGGACCGGCTGCCCAGCTTCCCCGAGCTCAAAGAGATCCACGATCCCGAGCGCACGCGCATGCCGCGCGTGATCGAGGACTGGCGTCCCGAGGATGGCGGCTTCTGGGCGCAGCAGGGGCGGCGCATTGCGCAACGTAACTTGTGGATCTCCATTCCGGCGCTGCTGCTTGCCTTCGCGGTGTGGATGGTCTGGTCGGTGGTCATCGCCGAGCTGCCCGCCATTGGCTTTAACTTCAGCCAGGATCAGCTGTTCTGGCTCGCGGCACTGCCGGCCCTGTCCGGCGCCACGCTGCGCATTTTTTACAGTTTCATGGTGCCTATTTTCGGCGGACGCCTGTTCACGACGATTTCCACCGCGTCCTTGCTGGCGCCGGCGGTGGGCATCGGCTATGCGGTGCAGGATCCCACGACGCCGTACCTGATCTTCGTCGTGCTGGCCCTGCTGTGCGGCCTGGGTGGCGGCAACTTCGCCTCGTCCATGGCCAACATCAGCTTCTTCTTTCCGCGCAGCGAGAAGGGCAACGCCATGGCGCTCAACGCCGGCCTGGGCAACCTGGGCGTGTCGGTGATGCAGTTCCTGGTGCCTCTGGTGATCACCGCGGGCGTGTTCGGCGCGCTGGGCGGCCCGGCGCAAACGCTCACCGACGGCCAGCAGGTCTGGCTGCAGAACGCCGGCTTCGTCTGGGTGCCCTTCATCATCGCTTCCACGGTGGCGGCGTGGCTGGGCATGAACGACATCGCCGATGCGCGTTCCAGCTTTCGCGAGCAGGCCGTCATCTTCACGCGCAAGCACAACTGGATCATGTGCCTGCTCTACGTGGGCACTTTCGGCAGTTTCATCGGGTATTCGGCCGGCTTCCCGCTGCTCTCGCGCCTGGCTTTCCCCGATGTGAACGCCTTGCAGTTCGTGTTCCTGGGGCCGCTGGTGGGGGCGCTCAGCCGCGCCGGCTCGGGCTGGCTGGCCGACCGCGTGGGCGGGGCCCGCGTCACGTTCTGGGTGTTCGCCGGCATGATCGCCACCGTGTTCTGGGTCATCTGGTCGCTGGAAATCCGCTCTTTCGCCGCGTTCTTTGCGGGCTTCATGGCCCTGTTCTTCTTCACCGGGGTGGGCAATGCCTCGACCTTCCAGATGATCCCCGTGATCATGCGCAAGGAAGTGGCGCGGCTGTTGCCCCAGGCCGGCGGGGAAGAGCGGCGGCGCCAGTCCGAACGCGAATCCGCCGCCATCATCGCCTTCAGCAGTGCCATTGGTGGCTACGGCGGTTTCTTCATCCCCAAAGCCTACGGCACCTCCATCAGCCTGACGGGCAGTGCCCTGGCTTCGCTGTGGGCTTTTCTGGGTTTTTACGTGCTGTGTCTGGTAGTGACCTGGTGGGTGTATACCCGCCGCGGTGGCCTGCTGCACGACATCGAGCGCAGCCGGCTGGTGCCGGCGGCCGCGTAGGCGCGTCACTTTCAATGACAGCAGTCAATCAAAGAGGTAAACGAAGCCATGAGCCATCTTCTGGATCGCCTGAACTTCCTCAAAACCTTGCGCAAGGATACCTTTGCCGAGGGTCACGGCCAGACTACGGTCGAAAACCGCGACTGGGAGGATGCCTACCGGCGCCGCTGGCAGCATGACAAGATCGTGCGTTCCACCCACGGTGTGAACTGTACGGGCTCGTGCTCCTGGAAAATCTACGTCAAATCGGGCATTGTCACCTGGGAGACGCAGCAGACGGATTATCCGCGCACCCGGCCCGACCTGCCCAACCACGAACCGCGCGGCTGCGCGCGGGGCGCGTCCTACAGCTGGTACCTGTACAGCGCCAACCGCGTCAAGACGCCGCTCATCCGCGGGCGCCTGATGCGCCTGTGGCGCGAAAAGCGCAAGACGCTGTCGCCCATCGCCGCCTGGGAGGCGATCCAGAACGACGCCGCCGCGCGCGCCAGCTACACCCGGGTGCGGGGCAACGGCGGCTTCGTGCGCGCCAGCTGGGACGAGGCCAGCGAGATCATCGCCGCCGCCAACGCCTGGACCACGCGCAAATACGGCCCGGATCGCGTGTTCGGCTTCTCGCCGATTCCCGCCATGTCCATGATTTCCTATGCGGCGGGCACGCGCTACCTGTCCCTGCTGGGCGGTACCTGCATGTCGTTCTACGACTGGTATTGCGATCTGCCCCCGGCCAGCCCGCAAACCTGGGGCGAGCAGACCGACGTGCCCGAGTCGGCCGACTGGTACAACTCCGGCTATCTGCTCATCTGGGGCTCCAACGTGCCGCAGACGCGCACGCCCGATGCGCACTTCTACACGGAAGTGCGCTACAAGGGCACGAAAAGCGCCGTCATCTGCCCCGACTACTCCGAAGCGGCCAAGTTCGCCGACATCTGGCTCAATGTCAAGCAGGGCACGGATGCCGCGCTGGGCATGGCCTTCGGCCACGTGATCCTGCGCGAATACCATCTGGATCGCCAGGTGGATTATTTCGAAGACTACTGCCGCAGGTATACGGACATGCCCATGCTGGTGCGCCTGGATCGTCAGGGTGGCCGGCTGGTGGCGGGGCGCCAGCTGCGCGCGGCTGATCTGCCCGAAGCGCTGGGCGAAACCCGCAATGCCGACTGGAAGACGGTGGGCATCGACGAGACCACGGGCGCGCTCGTGGCGCCCAACGGTTCGGTGGGCTTTCGCTGGGGCGAAAAAGGCCAGTGGAACCTGGAGCAAAAGGCGGGCGGGCGCGACGTCGAGCTCAAGCTCACCCTCATCCTCGAGAACGACCACGACGAAGTGGCGGACGTGGACTTCCCGTATTTCGGCGGCATGGCCAGCAACGGCTTCGCCGTGGATGAGCGGGCCGGCGGCGTGCTCACGCGCAAGGTGCCGGCGCGCCGCGTAACCCTGGCCAATGGCGAAGAGGCGCTGGTGGCCACGGTGTTCGACCTGATGTGCGCCAACTACAGCCTGGATCGCGGTCTGGGCGGCGAGCATGTGGCGCGCGACTACGACGCCGACGTGCCGTTCACGCCGGCCTGGGCCGAGCGCATCACGGGCGTGCGCCGCGACAAGATCATCCAGGTCGCGCGCGAGTTCGCCACCAATGCCGAGAAAACCCAGGGCCGCTCCATGATCATCATCGGCGCGGCGATGAACCACTGGTTCCACATGGACATGAATTACCGGGCGGCCATCAACCTGCTCGTCATGTGCGGCTGTGTGGGCCAGTCTGGCGGCGGCTGGTCGCACTACGTCGGCCAGGAGAAGCTGCGTCCGCAGACCGGCTGGACGGCCGTGGCGTTTGCGCTGGACTGGGCGCGTCCGCCGCGCCACATGAATGCGACCTCGGCCTGGTATGCGCACACGGATCAGTGGCGCTACGAGACCGTCACCAGCCGCGATCTGCTCTCGCCCACGGCGCCCGAGGGCGACTGGAACCGGCTCAGCCTGATCGATTACAACATCCGCGCCGAGCGCATGGGCTGGCTGCCTTCGGCGCCGCAATTGCGCACCAACCCGCTGGAAGTGGGCCGCGCGGCGAAGCAGGCTGGGGTGGACGTGGCCGACTACGTGGCCCAGCGCCTGAAGTCGGGCGCGCTGCAGATGTCCTGCGAAGATCCGGATGCGCCGGAGAACTGGCCGCGCAACCTGTTCGTGTGGCGCTCCAACCTGCTGGGTTCGTCCGGCAAAGGGCACGAGTACTTCCTCAAGCACCTGCTGGGCACGGATCACGGCGTGCAGGGCAAGGATTTGGGCGAGCAGGGCCACGCGCGTCCGCTCGAGGCGGTCTGGCACGACAAGGCGCCCGAAGGCAAGCTCGACCTGCTCGTCACCATCGATTTCCGCATGTCGACCACGGCGGTCTACGCCGATATCGTGCTGCCCACGGCCAGCTGGTATGAAAAGGACGACATGAACACGTCCGACATGCATCCCTTCATCCACCCGCTGCAGGCGGCGGTGGATCCGGCCTACGAGTCCCGCACCGACTGGGAAATCTTCAAATTCATCGCCAAGCGCTTTTCCGAGATTGCCCCGGAAATTCTGGGCGTGGAAAACGACGTGGTGCAGCTGCCGGCGCAGCACGACAGTCCGGGCGAGATCACCCAGGGCGTGGTGCGCGACTGGAAGCGCGGCGAGTGCGAGCTCATCCCGGGCCAGACCGCGCCGGCCTACATCGCCGTCGAGCGCGATTACCCCAATCTGTACAAGCGCTTCACGGCGCTGGGGCCGCTGATGGAGAACATCGGCAACGGTGGCAAGGGCATCGCCTGGGATACCAAAGAGGAAGTGAAGAACCTGCGCGCGCTCAACGGCACGGTGACCGAAGAAGGGGTCACCCAGGGCATGGCGCGCATCGACACCGCCATCGACGCGGCCGAGGTCGTGCTCATGCTGGCCCCCGAAACCAACGGTGAGGTCGCCGTCAAGGCGTGGAAGGCATTGAGCGAGTTCACAGGCCGCGAGCACGCGCACCTGGCCGAGGTCAAGGAAGACGAGAAAATCCGTTTTCGCGACATCGCCGCCCAGCCGCGCAAGATCATTTCTTCGCCCACCTGGTCGGGCATCGAAAGCGAGCATGTGTCCTACAACGCCGGCTGGACCAACGTACACGAGCTGATCCCCTGGCGCACGGTGAGCGGGCGCCAGCAGCTCTACCAGGATCACGAGTGGATGCGCGCCTTCGGCGAGGGCCTGGCCACCTGGCGTCCGCCGCTGGACATGCGCACCGTGGGCGAGGCGGCCCGCCGTCCGCTGGAAGAGGGCGAGCCGCATGTGGTGCTGAACTTCCTCACGCCGCACCAGAAGTGGGGCATTCACTCCACCTATACCGACAACCTGCTCATGCTCACGCTGAACCGGGGCGGGCCCGTGGTGTGGATTTCCGAAGTGGATGCGCAAAAGGCCGGCCTGGTCGACAACGACTGGGTGGAAGTCTTCAACATCAATGGCGCGATCACGGCGCGCGCGGTGGTGAGCCAGCGCATCCGCGAAGGCTCCATGTTCATGTACCACGCGCAGGAAAAAATCGTCAACACGCCGGGCAGCACCATCACCGGCCTGCGGGGCGGCATCCACAATTCGGTCACGCGCATTGTGCTCAAGCCCACCCACATGATCGGGGGCTACGCGCAGTTGGCCTACGGATTCAACTATTACGGCACGGTGGGTTCGAACCGCGACGAATTTGTCATCGTGCGCAAGCTCAAGAAAGTGGAATGGCTCGACGAGCCCGTCAGCAATGAAGTCATGGAGGCCGCACAATGAAAGTTCGCGCCCAGATTGGAATGGTGTTGAACCTGGACAAGTGCATCGGGTGCCACACCTGCTCCGTCACCTGCAAGAATGTCTGGACCAGCCGTGAAGGTGTGGAATATGCATGGTTCAACAATGTAGAAACGAAACCCGGCATTGGCTACCCCAAGGACTGGGAAAACCAGAAGCGCTGGAACGGCGGCTGGACGCGCACGGCCAGCGGCACGCTGCAGCCGCGCCAGGGCGGCAAGTGGCGCATCCTGGCCAACATCTTCGCCAATCCTGACCTGCCGGAAATCGATGATTTCTATGAGCCTTTCGATTTCGATTACGACCATCTGAAGTCCGCGCCCGAGATGCGCGCCTTCCCCACGGCGCGGCCGCGCTCGAAGATCTCCGGCGAACGTATGGAAAAGATCGAATGGGGTCCGAACTGGGAGGAAATCCTGGGGGGCGAATTCGCCAAGCGCTCGCAGGATTCGAACTTCGAGGGCATCCAGAAGGAAATCTACGGGCAGTATGAAAACACCTTCATGATGTATCTGCCGCGCCTGTGCGAGCACTGCCTGAACCCCGCCTGCGTGGCGTCCTGCCCCTCGGGCGCGATCTACAAGCGCGAAGACGATGGCGTGGTCCTGATCGACCAGGAGAAGTGTCGCGGCTGGCGCATGTGCGTTTCGGGCTGCCCGTACAAGAAGATCTACTACAACTGGTCTACCGGCAAGTCCGAGAAGTGTACGCTGTGCTATCCCCGCCTGGAAAGCGGCCAGCCCACGGTGTGCTCGGAAACCTGTGTGGGGCGCATCCGCTACATCGGCGTCATGCTGTACGATGCCGACCGCATCAAGGAAGCCGCCAGCGTGCCCGATGAGAAAGACCTCTACGAAGCGCAGCTCGATGTCTTCCTCGATCCCAACGACCCGGACGTCATTGCCGCGGCGCGCGCCCAGGGCATTCCGGAAGACTGGATCAAGGGCGCGCAGGCCTCGCCCATCTGGAAGATGGCCATGGAGTGGAAGATCGCCTTCCCCCTGCACCCGGAATACCGCACCCTGCCCATGGTCTGGTATGTGCCGCCGCTTTCGCCCATCCAGAATGCGGCCGAAGCGGGCAAGATTTCCGCGCAGGACGACATGCCCGACGTGCGCTCGCTGCGCATCCCCGTGCGCTATCTGGCCAACATGCTTACGGCCGGGGTCGAAGCTCCCATCGTTTCGGCGTTGGAGCGCATGCTGGCCATGCGCGCCTACATGCGCTCAAAGACGGTGGAAGGCGTCATCAACCTGGGCGTGGCCCAGCGCGTGGGGCTGGAGCCGGGGCAGATCGACGCCATGTACCAGCTGCTGGCCATCGCCAACTATGAAGACCGCTTCGTCATCCCGACCACGCACCGCGAGCTGGTCGAGGATGCTTACGACATCCGCAGCGGTTGCGGCTTCACGGACGGCAACGGCTGCTCCACGGGGTCCAGCGGGCGCTCGCTGTTCGGCACGCCCAAGTACCGCAGTCCGCAGGAGTTCATCGCATGAAGACGTTCAAGGTACTCTCGGCCTTGCTGAGCTACCCGGGCGCGGCGCTGCAGCAGGCCATGCCGGAGATCGGCCGCGTGCTGGCCGAGAGCGGCCTGCTCGCGCCGGCGCAGCGGGCGGCCCTGCAGCCCCTGCTGGATTCGCTCGGGCAAGGCGATCTCTACGATCTGCAGGAGCGCTATGTGATGCTGTTCGACCGTTCGCGCACGCTGTCGCTGAATCTGTTCGAGCATATCCATGGCGAGAGCCGTGACCGGGGCGGCGCCATGGTGGACTTGCTGGAAACCTACCGCGCCGCGGGCTTCGATCTGGCTGGCATCGAGCTGCCCGATCACCTGCCGGTGCTGCTGGAATTCCTGTCCACCCAGCCGCGCGAGACGGCGCAGGAGATCCTGGCCGATGCCGGCCACATCCTCGTGGCGCTGGCGGGGCGGCTGAACCGGCGCGGCACGCCGTACGCGGCCGTGCTGGACACCCTGGTGGCGCTGGCCGGCGCCGGCATTGCGTCCGAGGAAGCACAAGCCCTGCTCGCGCAGCCCGACGACAATCCGGAAGATCTGGCCGCGCTGGACGCCGTCTGGGAGGAAGCCCAGGTGACCTTCGGGCCGGATACCCAGGCCGGCTGCCCATCCACGGCGCGCGCCGGCGCAACCGACATTCCCATTCGTATCAAGCCAAGGCCGGACGCTTCGGCCCTGCACGCCTCGGGGGGCAACCATGCATGATTTTCTCTACGGCATCTATCCCTACATTGCGCTGACCGTCATGATTCTGGGCAGCATCGCGCGTTACGAGCGCGATCCCTTCACCTGGAAGAGCAAGTCCAGCCAGTTGCTGCGCAAGCGCCAGTTCGTCATTGGTTCCGTGCTGTTCCACGTTGGCGTCCTGGTGATCTTCTTCGGCCACCTGATCGGCCTGCTGACGCCCATCAAGGTCTTCGAGATCCTGGGCATCAGCCACACGGCCAAGCAGATCCTCGCCGTAGTGGTGGGCGGTGTGGCCGCCATCATGGCCTTGATCGGCGGCTGGATGTTGCTGCACCGGCGCCTGTACGACCCGCGCATCCGCGCCAATTCCAGCTTTGGCGATACCGCCATCCTGACGCTGCTCATGATCCAGCTGGTGCTGGGCGTGATGACCATCTTCGTGTCGCTGAACCATCTGGACGGCAACGAGATGATCAAGCTCATGCGCTGGGCCCAGGGCATCATCTTCCTGCAGGGCGGGGCGGCGGATTACATCCGCGATGCGCACTGGCTGTTCAAGGCGCACCTGTTCGTCGGGCTGACCATCTTCCTGGTATTTCCGTTCACGCGCCTGGTACACATCCTCTCGGCGCCGGTGCGCTACCTGTGGCGCCCGGGCTATCAGATCGTGCGTTCGCGCTGGGGGGCCAAGCCCGCGCCCACCGGCCTGAAGCCGCTGCCGGCGGCCCGTCTGGAGCCGCGCAAATGAAGACCGTCGTTCCCCGCATCGTCCCCATCGCGCGGCAGAAGGCGGCCGCGCCGCAGGCTATCACCGTGAACGGCGTGGTGATCACGCCCGAAGCCGTGGCCAACGAGGCCCAGCACCACCCCATGCCGGCGGGCAAGCCGGGCTGGGCCTGGCGCGCGGCCGCGCACGCTTTGGTGCTGCGCGAAGTGCTGCTGCAGGCCGCCCGGGCGCGCGCGCTGGTCGCGCAGCCGCAGGAGCTGTCGGCCGGCCGTTGGGAAACCGAAGAAGAGGCGCTGGTGCGCCAGTTGCTCGAGGCGCTCATCGTGCCCGCGCCCGCCGACGAGGCGCAGCTGCGCGCGCGCTACGAGCAGGCACCGGAGCGTTTTCGCGGGCCTTCGCTGTTCGAGGCGGCGCACATCCTGTTCGCCGCCGCGCCCGACGACCCGGCGGCACGCGCGCTGGCGCTGGAGCAGGCGCAAGCCGTCCTGGAAAAGCTGCGCGCGAAACCGGGTCGCTTCGCCGATCTGGCGGCGCAATACAGCGCTTGCCCGTCACGCGAGAACGGCGGCCTGCTGGGCCAGCTGGCCTCGGGCGATACCGTGCCCGAGTTCGAGGCGGCCCTGGCCACCATGGCCGAGGGCAGCATCAGCGCCGAGCCGGTGCAGACGCGTTATGGCGTGCATATCCTGCGCCTGGATGCGCGCGTGGGCGGCAAGGTGCTGCCGTTCGAGGCCGTACGCCCGCATCTGTGCGAGGCGCACGAAAAAGCGCAATGGGTGCATGCCGGCCGCGCGGTCGTGCAGTCGCTGGTCGATCAGGCCAGCATCGAGGGTATCGACATGAGCGATACCCCCTGGACGCAGACGCAGGCGGCGGTCGCCTAGGCGTTCAGGCGTGGGGGGCCGCGGCATCGCCGTCGGCCCAGCGCGCCACGGCCGGCCAGATGTCGGCCACCGTGGCCGCGATGGCATCGGCCTGCCAGCCGCGGATGGCGGCCGTCTCGGCGCCGCAATAGCCGTAGGCGGCCACCACGGTGGCCATGCCGGCGGCGCGCCCCGCGATGATGTCGCGCTGGTCGTCACCGATGTAGATGCAGTCGGCGGGCGCCACGCCTGCCTGGGCGGCGGCGTGCAGCAGGGGCGCGGGATGAGGCTTGATGTGTTCGGTCGTGTCGCCGCCCACAGTCACGGTGCAATTATTGTGCAGCCCCAGGTAGACCGCCTGGGGGATGACTAGATATTCCTGCTTGTTGGTGACGATGCCCCAGGCCAGCCCGTGCGCGCGGATCTGGGCGAGCAGGGCGCGAATGCCGGGGAACAGCGCGATCTGGTCCGTCATGCCGGATTCATAATCGATCAGGAACTGTTCCTTGAAGGCGGCATAGTCCGGGTGATCGGTTTCCACCCCCAGCGCGGCCTTGAGCAGGCCGCGCGCACCCATGGAAGCCCAGGGCCGCAGCGTTTCCAGCGGCAAGGCGTCCAGACCGCGCCGGGCCCGTTGCCGGTTCGCGGCGGCCGCGAGATCGGGCGCCGTATCGGCCAGGGTGCCGTCGAAATCGAACAGGACGAGTCGGGAAGGAGCAGCGGACTGGGACATGAGACCTCAGGTGACGGTGGGGCGGGCCGGCCGCGCGGCCAGCAGGTAATTGACCGATGTATCCGGGCTTAGCGCATAGTGTTGCGTGACCGGCTGGTAGCTCAGGCCGATGGTCTGAACCACGTCCAGGCCGGCCGCGCGGCAGGCGCGCGCCAGCTCGCTGGGCCGGATGAAGCTGTCGTGGCGGTGCGTGCCGCGCGGCAGCAGGCGCAGCAGGTATTCCGCCGCCACGATGGCGTATAAAAAGGATTTCGCGTTGCGGTTCAGGGTGGAAAAGAAGACCCAGCCGTCCGGGCGCACCATGCGCGCGCAGGCGGCCACGATGGCGGCCGGATCGGGCACGTGCTCGAGCATTTCCATGCAGGTGACCACGTCGAAATGCCCGGGGTGGCTTTGCGCCAGCGTCTCGGCGCTGATTTCGCGGTAATCCACCGTGATGCCGGATTCCAGCCCGTGCAGGCGCGCCACGGCCAGTGCCTTGTCGGACAGGTCGATACCCATGACCTGCGCGCCGTCGGCCGCCATGCTTTCTGCCAGGATGCCGCCGCCGCAGCCCACGTCCAGCACGCGCCGCCCGGCCAGCGGGCCGGCGAGCGACTGCACCCAGTCCAGGCGCAGCGGGTTGATGGCGTGCAGGGGTTTGAACTCGCTTTCCGGATCCCACCAGTGCGCCGCCAGCGCGCCGAATTTTTCAAGTTCGGCCGGGTCGACATTGGATGGACTATCCGGGGCGGCAGGGGAAGGGTTGGATTCTGGCATGGCGGCACGGGAGGGCAGGCGGGCATGAAAAAGGGCTTCGCCCAGGTGTGACGAAGCCCTTGTGCAAAGCGAAAACCGGGGCGCCGCGCGGAGGGCGGCACCCGCGGCAAACGGCTTACTTGCGCGTACCGACGATCTCGATCTCGACGCGGCGGTTTTGCGCGCGACCTTCGCGAGTGGCGTTGGTGGCGACAGGGCTGAGTTCACCCTTGCCTTCCGTGTAGATACGATCGGCCGGAACACCCTTGTTGACCAGGTAGTCCTTGACGGCGTTGGCACGACGCTCGGACAGGCCCTGGTTGTATGCTTCGGTACCGATGGAGTCCGTATGACCGGTAGCGATCAGGGTTTCGAGATTGATGCCGGCAACCTGCGCGGCGACCTGATCCAGGATCTGGCGGCCTTCCGGCTTCAGGGTGGACTTGTCGAAATCGAAGAAGGTATCGGCATTGAGCACGACCTTGGTTGCCGTGGGCGCAACCACAGGCTCTTCCTGGGCAACCGGTACGCCATCGCAGCCTGCGATGCCGGTGGCGGGTGTCCAGAAGGCGTCGCGCCAGCACAGTTCGTTGCTGCCGTTCATCCAGACATTGCCGAACGGGTTTTGCCAGTTATCCACGGTTTGGGCAGAGACGGCGCCGGAAACAGACAGGGCTGCAGTGGCGAGCGCGAGTGCGATTTTGGAGGGTTTGTTCATGTTTCTCCTCTTTGAGCTTGATGCTGGTAAGTGACCGCAGCGAACCCCCGCCGCATATCAGGAATATCAGGAAAACGGAACCAGTATAGCAACACAGGGACGGGAGCCAAGCATTGCGTCCGGTATCACGTGTTGTTAGCCAGAATCTTAAGGCATTTTCCCGGATTTGGTCAGCCCGACACGGCGCGGAGGAGACTTATCCACAGATTTTTCGTTAAAGCTGCGACGTTCTGTTGGTTTTTTCCCACACACGGCGCGTGAGCGTTGCGCGGCCGTCTTGCGGCGCGGCATCGCGACGCTCGCCGAACTTCGGCGATCAGGTGGGAAATGTTAGAATTTCCCATTCACCTGCGCGCGTTCCGACTTTGGTTCGCGTGTCCCCGATTCCATCTTCTTCACGCCATCACGTTTTGCCATGACATCTTTTGCCAGGGAAACGCTGCCCATCTCGCTCGAAGAGGAGATGCGCCGCAGCTATCTGGACTACGCCATGAGCGTCATTGTGGGCCGGGCGCTGCCCGACGTGCGCGACGGGCTCAAGCCGGTACACCGGCGCGTGCTCTTCGCCATGCACGAGCTTAATAATGACTGGAACCGGCCGTACAAGAAATCGGCCCGCATCGTCGGCGACGTTATCGGTAAATACCACCCGCATGGCGATTTCGCCGTCTACGACACCATTGTCCGCATGGCCCAGGACTTCTCCCTGCGCTACATGCTGGTCGATGGCCAGGGCAACTTCGGCTCGGTGGATGGCGACAGCGCGGCGGCAATGCGGTATACGGAAGTGCGCCTGGCGCGCATCGCGCACGAGATGCTGGCCGACATCGATCAAGATACGGTGGATTTCGGGCCCAACTATGACGGCAGCGAAAAAGAGCCGCTGCTGCTGCCGGCGCGCCTGCCCAACCTGCTCGTGAACGGCAGCTCGGGCATCGCCGTGGGCATGGCCACCAACATCCCGCCGCACAACCTGGCCGAGGTGGTGGATGGCTGCCTGCACCTGCTGGCGCATCCGGATGCCAGCGTGGACGATCTGATGGAGCGCATTCCCGCGCCCGATTTTCCCACGGGCGGCATCATTTACGGCATGGCCGGCGTGCGCGAAGGCTACCGCACCGGGCGTGGCCGCGTCATCATGCGCGCCCGCGCGCACATCGAAGACATGGAGCGCGGCCATCGTCAGGCCATCGTGGTGGATGCGCTGCCTTATCAGGTCAACAAGAAGTCCCTGCAAGAGCGCATCGCGGATCTGGTCAACGAAAAGAAGATCGAGGGCATTTCCGATATCCGCGACGAGTCCGACAAGGACGGCATGCGCCTGGTCATCGAGCTGCGCCGCGGTGAAGTTCCCGAAGTCGTGCTGAACAATCTCTACAAGCACACGCAGCTGCAGGAAACCTTCGGCATGAACCTGGTCGCGCTGGTCGACGGCCAGCCGCGCTTGCTCAACCTCAAGCAGATGGTCGAGCACTTCCTCTGGCACCGGCGCGAAGTGGTTACGCGGCGTACCGTGTTCCAGCTGCGCAAGGCGCGCGACCGCGCCCACGTGGTCGAGGGCTTGGCCGTGGCGCTGGCCAATATCGATGACTTCATCGCCATCATCAAGGCCGCACCCACGCCGCCCGTGGCGCGCCAGGCGCTCATGGCGCGCAGCTGGGATTCGGGTCTGGTGCGCGAGATGCTGCTGCGCGCCGACCAAGATCGCCAGGGCGGGCGCGCCGCCTACCGGCCGCAGGATCTGGCGCCGGAATACGGCCTGGGCGACGATGGCCTGTACCGCCTGAGCGATATCCAGGCGCAGGAAATCCTCAACATGCGCCTGCAGCGCCTCACGGGGCTTGAGCAGGAAAAGATCCTGGACGAATACCGCCAGATCATGGAGACCATCGCCGATCTGCTCGACATTCTCGCGCGTCCCGAGCGCGTCACCGCCATCATTGCGGAAGAACTCACGCGCATCAGGGAAGAGTTTTCCACCAACGCGCGCGACGTGCGTCGCTCCGAGATCGAGGTCAACGCCATCGATCTGGAAACCGAAGACTTGATCACGCCCATGGACATGGTGGTGACGCTGTCGCGCGCCGGCTACATCAAGAGCCAGCCGCTGTCCGAATACCGCGCCCAGCGGCGCGGCGGGCGTGGCAAGCAGGCCACCACCACGCGCGAGGATGACTGGGTCGATCAGCTCTTCATCGCCAATACGCACGACCACATCCTGTGCTTCTCGGATCGTGGCCGGGTCTACTGGCTCAAGGTGTGGGAGGTGCCCCAGGGCTCGCGTAACGCACGCGGGCGACCCATCGTCAATATGTTCCCGCTGGTGGAAAACGAAACCATCACCGTGGTGTTGCCGGTCAAGGCGTTCACCGACAATCAGTACATCTTCATGGCCACGGCGCGCGGCACGGTGAAGAAGACGCCGCTGTCGGATTTTTCCAACCCGCGCAAGACCGGCATCATCGCCGTCGCGCTGGACGAGGGCGATTACCTGATCGGCGTCGATCTCACCGATGGGCGCCACGACATCATGCTGTTCTCTGACGACGGCAAGGCGGCGCGCTTCAACGAGGAAGATGTGCGGCCCATGGGGCGCACGGCGCGCGGCGTGCGCGGCATGCGCCTGGAAGACGATCAGGCCGTGATCGGCATGGTGGTGGCCAGCGACGATGCGCGCAGCGTGCTGACCGCGACCGCGCATGGTTACGGCAAGCGCACGCCGCTGGAAGAATACGCGCGCCATGGCCGCGGCGGCAAGGGCATCATCGCCATCCAGACGTCCGAGCGCAACGGCAAGGTGGTGGGTGCGGTGCTGGTCTCGCCCGAAGATGAAATCATGCTCATCACCACCGGGGGTGTGCTGGTGCGCACGCGGGTCTCGGAAATCCGCGAGATGGGGCGGGCCACGCAGGGCGTGACCCTGATCAATGTGGGCGACGGCAGCATGCTCTCGGGCGTGCGCCGCGTGGTCGAGTCGGACGCGGATCTTGATGACGATGAGGAATGATGCGGTGAGCAGACCCTGGAATTTTTCGGCAGGGCCAGCGGTCCTGCCACTGGCCGTGCTGGAGCAGGCCGCGGCCGAGATGTGCGACTGGCGCGGCAGCGGCATGTCGGTCATGGAAATGAGCCACCGCGGTGCCGAGTTCGGCCAGATCCGCGCCGAAGCCGAGGCCGATCTGCGCCGCCTGCTCGCGCTGCCGGATGATTTTGCCGTGCTCTTCATGCAGGGCGGCGCCACGGCCGAGAACGCCATCGTGCCGCTGAACCTGCTGGGCCGCGGCGCCGGCGGCAAGGCGGATTACATCCTGTCGGGCAGCTGGTCGCGCAAGTCACAGGCCGAGGCCGCCCGCTACGGCGATGTGGCCATCGCCGCGGCCAGCGATCACGAAACGCGCATCGACGGCCAGGCGCAGGCGCCGTGGACCTGGTTTCCCGAGCCGGCGCAGTGGCGTTTGCGCCCCGATGCCGCCTACGTACACCTGTGCAGCAACGAAACCATCGGCGGGGTCGAATTCATGGACTGGCCCGACCTGGCGGCGCTGGGCGCACCCGGCGTGCCGCTGGTGATCGATGCGTCCTCGCACTTCCTGTCGCGCCCGTTCTCGTTCGAGAACGTCGGCGTCATGTACGCCGGGGCGCAGAAAAATGCCGGCCCTGCGGGCGTCACCCTGGTGCTGGTACGCCGCGAGCTGCTGGGCCACGCCTTGCCGGGCTGCCCGACGGCGTTCGACTACGCCAAGGTGGCGGGGGCGGATTCCATGCTGAATACGCCGCCCACCTACGCCATCTATATTGCCGGCCTGGTCTTCAAGTGGCTGCTGGATCAGGGTGGGCTGGCCGCCATGGCGCAGGCCAACCAGGCCAAGGCGCAGCTGCTTTACGGCTTCCTCGACGGCAGCGCCTTCTACCGCAGTACGGTGGCGCCGGTGTGGCGCTCGCGCATGAACGCCCCCTTTCTGTTGCGCGACGACGGGCTGAACGCGCAATTCCTCGCACAGGCGCGCGAGGCCGGCCTGCTGCAGCTCAAAGGGCATAAAAGCGTGGGCGGCATGCGCGCCTCGATGTATAACGCCATGCCGCTCGCGGGCGTGCAGGCTCTGGTTCAATTCATGCAGGAGTTCGAGCGTCGCCATGGATGAGTCCCTGATCACCCGCCTGATGCCGTTGCGCGAGCGCATCGATGCCATCGACGAACAGGTTCTGGCGCTGCTCAACGAGCGTGCCAGCATTGCCCAGCAGGTCGGTCAGATCAAGGAATCGGTCGAGACGGACGCTGCGGTGCTCAAGCCGGGGCGCGAGGCGGACGTGCATCGCCGCCTGAAGGCGCTCAACCCAGGCCCATTTACGCCCGAGGCCATCGAGGCCGTCTGGACCGAGATCATCTCCACTTGCCGCGGCCTGGAGCGTGTGCTGCGCGTGGCTTTTCTGGGCCCGCGCGCCTCGTTTTCCGAGCAGGCTGCGCTGGCGCACTTCGGCCACATGGTGCGTTCGGTCTATTGCGACAGCTTCGACGAGGTGTTTCGCAGCGTGATGGTGGATCAGGCCGACGTGGGCGTGGTGCCGGTGGAAAATTCGACCGAAGGCGCTATCAACCGCACGCTGGATCTGCTGCTCAACGCGCCGCTGCGCGTGCTGGGCGAGCGCTCCATCGCCATCCACCACGAACTGCTGGCCCAGTCCGCCGACATGGCCGGGGTCGCGCGCATCATGGGCCATCCGCAGGCGCTGGCGCAATGCCGTGACTGGCTCGCGCGCCATTATCCGCGCTTGGCGCTGGACGCCGCGTCCAGCAACGCGGAAGCGGCGCGCGTGGCTTCCGAAGACGCCACCGTGGCGGCGATTGCGGGCAAGGCGGCGGCCGCGGCCTGGGGGCTTTCCGTAGTGGCCTCGGGCATCCAGGATGATCCGCAGAACCGCACGCGCTTTCTCATGGTGGGGCAGGCCGACGCCGAGCCCAGTGGCGATGACAAGACCAGTCTGATCCTGGCCGTGCCCAACCGCGCCGGCGCGGTCTACGACATGCTGGCGCCGCTGGCGCGCAACGGCGTGTCCATGACGCGCCTGGAGTCGCGCCCCGCACGCACCGGGCAGTGGGAATACTATTTTTACGTTGACGTGCTCGGGCACCGCGAGGAGCCGGCCGTGGCGCAGGCGCTGTCCGAGCTGCGCAAGCAACTGGCTTTCTTCAAGGTTCTGGGGTCTTATCCCCGTCAGCAGGATTGAATCATGAGTACACCCGTCCAGGCTGGTGAGCCGGTCACCGCCTTTGCGCCGCCCGCGCACATTGCCGCCATCGCGCCGTACCAGGCCGGCAAGCCCATCGATGAGCTGGCGCGCGAGTTCGGCCTGGATCCGGCGCGCATCATCAAGCTCGCCTCCAACGAGAACCCGCTCGGCGTGCCGGCCTCGGCCCGTGCCGCCATGACGGCGGTGTTGGCAGGCCTGGGCCGCTACCCCGATCCCAATGGTTTCGAGCTCAAGGCGGCGCTCGCGCGTCAGCACGGGGTGCCGGCGGCCTGGATCACCCTGGGCAACGGCTCCAACGATCTGCTCGAGCTGGCCTCTCTGGCGCTGCTGCCTGCGGATGGCGCGGCGGTGTATTCGCAATACGCCTTCACGGTTTACCGCCTGGCGACGCAGGCCCGCGGGGCGCGCCACATCGTCGTGCCGGCGCGCGATTTCGGTCACGATCTGCCCGCCATGCTGGACGCCATCGATGCCGACACGCGCCTGGTGTTCGTGGCCAACCCGAACAATCCCACCGGAACCTTCGTCCCGGCCGCGCACATGCAGGCTTTCCTGGAAGGCGTGCAGCAGCGCCACGGCGAGCGCGTCACCGTCGTGCTGGATGAGGCCTATACCGAATTCCTGGCGCCGCAGGCGCGTCCCGACAGCGCACGCTGGGTGGCTCAGTATCCCAATCTCATCGTCACGCGCACGTTTTCCAAGGCCTATGGCCTGGCCGGCCTGCGGGTGGGCTATGCGCTCGCGCAGCCGCGCCTGACAGACTTGCTCAACCGCGTGCGCCAGCCCTTCAACGTCAACAGCCTCGCCCAGGCTGCCGCGCTGGCGGTGCTGCAAGACGCGGCTTTCCTCGCGCAAAGCTATGACGTGAACCGCGCTGGCCGCGACTATCTGCAGCAGGCCTTCGCGCAGCTCGGGCTGGCGTTCGTGCCTGGGCACGGCAACTTCGTGCTGGTTCACGTTGGCGATGCGGCGGCGGTCAACCAGGCCTTGCTGCGTCGCGGCATCATCGTGCGTCCCGTGGTGGGCGATGGCCTGCCGGAACACCTGCGCGTGAGCGTCGGTCTGCCACAAGAAAATGAGGCCCTGGTGGCGGCGCTCACCGAGATCCTCGCCGCGGCATGAGGCTGCCGGACACGCCTGCGGTGCCCGTGCTGGCGGTGGTGGGCGTGGGGCTCATCGGCGGCTCGTTCGCCGCCGCCCTGCGCGATGCCGGCAAGGTGGGTACGGTGCTGGGCGTGGGCCGGCACAAGGCTTCGCTCGCGCGCGCTCGCGCGCGCGGCCTGATCGATGCCGAGGCCACGCTGGACGAGGCGGCGCGCACGGCGGACGTGATCCTGCTTGCAACGCCGGTGGGCAGCATGGCGGACATCCTGGCGCGCCTGCGCCCGGGGCTGCGCGAGACGACGCTCATCACCGATGCGGGCAGTACCAAGGCCGCGCTGGTGCAGGCGGCGGCGCAGGCGCTCGGTGCATGCATGGCCCAGTTCGTCCCGGCGCATCCCATCGCCGGCGCCGAGCAGGCCGGGCCCGAAGCGGCCGACGCCGCGTTGTTTCGCGGGCGTAACGTCGTCCTCACGCCGGTGGCGGCGACGGCGGCCGCGGCCGTGACGCGCATCACGGCGCTGTGGGAAGCTTGTGGCGCGCGCGTCATGACCATGGGCGCCGACGTCCACGATCGCGTCCTGGCGTCGGTCAGCCATCTGCCGCATTTCCTGTCCTCCGTGCTGATGTGGCAGGTCGCCATGGCCGAGGATTCTGACTTGCGCCTGGCGCTGGCCGGCAGCGGCTTTCGCGACGTCACGCGCATCGCGGCAGGCTCGTCCGAGGTCTGGCGTGATATATTCCTGGCCAATCGCGCGGCCGTGCTGCATGAGCTCGATGCGCTGCGCGAGGCGCTCGATCAGGCGCAGCAGGCCTTGCAGGCGGGCAACGGCCCGGCCCTGCAGGATTTTCTTGAGCGCGCCGCGGTGGCGCGCCGATTCTGGGGTAGCAGGAGCGGTCTCGATGAAGCCTGACCCATCGTGCCGGGAGTTGGCACCCGTGCGCCGGGCCACCGGTTGCATGCGCCTTCCCGGCTCCAAAAGCATCAGCAACCGGGCCTTGCTGCTCGCCGCGCTGGCCGAGGGCGGCACCCGCCTGGACGGTGTGCTCGCCTCCGACGATACGCAGGTCATGCAGGCGGCGCTGCGCCACTGCGGGATAGCGCTGGAAGCCGTCGGGCAGGATAGCGTCATCGTACAGGGCCAGTGCCCGTTTCCCGTGCTGGAAGGTGATCTTTTCCTGGGCAATGCGGGCACGGCCATCCGCCCGCTCACCGCGGCGCTCGCCCTGATGGGCGCCAGCGTCACGCTTTCCGGCGTGCCACGCATGCACGAGCGGCCCATCGGCGATCTCGTGACGGCCTTGCAGGCGCTGGGGGCGGATATCGCCTATCTGGGCACGCCGGGTTTTCCACCGCTGCGGCTGTCGCCCGCGCCGCTGCGCAGCGCCGCGACCGTGTCGGTGCGCGGCGATGTGTCCAGTCAGTTCCTGACGGCGCTGCTGATGGCGGCGCCGCTGCTGCCCGGCGGCCTGGAAATCAAGGTCGACGGCCCGCTGATTTCGCGGCCCTATATTGAGATCACCTGCGCGCTCATGGCGCGCTTCGGGGTTGCCGTCGCGCAGCCGGATGCCGATCGGTTCCGCGTCGCGCCCGGGGCGCGTTACGTCTCGCCGGGGCGCTTTCAAATCGAGGGCGATGCCTCCAGCGCCTCGTATTTCATCGCCGCCGCGACGCTGGGCGGCGGGCCTTTGCGCATCGAGGGCGCGGGACGCGACAGCATCCAGGGCGACATGGCCTTTGCCGAGGTGGCGCAGGCCATGGGTGCGCGCCTGGCGTGGGCACCGGATGCGCTTACGGTTCACGGCGTGTGCGTCGCCGACGGGGCGCGCCTGAAGGCCTTCGACCGGGATTTCAACCTGATTCCCGATGCCGCCATGACGGCGGCAGTGATGGCGCTGTTTGCCGACGGGCCGTGCTGGTTGCGCAACATCGGCAGCTGGCGTGTGAAGGAAACCGACCGCATCGCCGCCATGCATGCCGAGCTCGAAAAGCTCGGTGCGCGCGTGGCGTCCGGGCCGGACTGGCTGTGCGTGCAGCCGCTCGCGCGCGACGCCTGGCGCCCGGCACGCATCGCCACCTACGATGATCACCGCATGGCCATGTGCTTTTCCCTCGCGGCCTTCGGCCCCGTGCGCCAGGTGATCCTGGATCCGGCCTGCGTGGGCAAGACCTTTCCCGAATACTTCAGCGTTTTCGACCAGGTGGTGGCATGACGGCCGCGGGCAGCGCCGCGGTGGCGGTCATCACCATCGACGGGCCCACGGCCTCGGGCAAGGGTACGATCGCGCGCCACGTCGCGCAGGCGTTGGGCTGGCACATGCTGGACAGCGGCGCCCTGTACCGGCTCAGCGCGCTGGCGGCGCGCGAGCGCGGCCTGGATCTGGACGACGAAGCGGGTCTGGCGCAGGTGGCGAGTGGCCTGGACGTCGTGTTCGACGAGGGCGGCATCTACCTGCAGGGCAAAGAAGTGAGTCGGCAGATCCGTGAAGAGGACATCAGCCAGCGCGCCTCGCGCGTGGCCGTGCACGGCGCGGTACGCCGCGCTTTGCTGCAGCGCCAGCGCGACTTCCGCCGCACGCCCGGCCTGGTGGCCGATGGGCGGGACATGGGCACCGTGGTTTTTCCGGATGCGCCACTGAAGATTTTCCTCGTCGCCGACCCGCTCGCACGCGCGCAGCGGCGCTGTAAACAGTTGAGCGAGCAAGGGATTTCTGCTAAGCTTTCCCATCTCGCAGAAGAGATGCGCTTGCGTGATGTACGCGATCGCGAACGCGCCCACGCGCCGCTGCAGGCGGCACCGGACGCGCAGGTGATTGATTCCTCGGCACTCAGCGTCGAAGAAACAGTCGCCAAAGTGCTCGACTTGTGGTCGCGCACTACGGCCCCCGGTCATGGCGCGCCGGCCTGAATCCAGGCCGGCGGGGCAATTTGCCGGGGTTTGCAACTCCGCCGGAACTACGGATTCTGGCGTGTCATCAATTGCCTTTCAAGGCACATGGATAATCAGTTAATGTCTTCCATTTCACCCGTTGCCGCCACCGGCGGTGAAAGTTTTGCCGATCTGTTCGCCGAAAGCCTGCTCAAGCAGGACATGAAATCGGGCGAGGTCATTTCGGCCGAAGTCGTGCGCGTCGACCACAATTACGTCGTCGTGAATGCCGGGCTCAAGTCCGAGGCCCTGATCCCCATCGACGAGTTCCTCAATGATCAGGGCGATCTCGAGGTCGAAGCCGGTGATTTCGTGTCGGTCGCCATCGACTCTCTGGAAAACGGCTATGGCGATACCATCCTGTCGCGCGATCGCGCCAAGCGCCTCTCGGCCTGGCTGCAGCTCGAGCAGGCGCTGGAATCGGGCGAGGTCGTCAACGGTACCATCACCGGCAAGGTCAAGGGCGGCCTGACGGTCATGACCAACGGCATTCGCGCCTTCCTGCCCGGTTCGCTGGTGGATCTGCGCCCGGTCAAGGATACGTCCGCCTTCGAAGGCAAGACGCACGAGTTCAAGGTCATCAAGCTGGATCGCAAGCGCAACAACGTGGTGCTGTCGCGCCGCGCCGTGCTCGAAGAAAGCATGGGCGAAGAGCGCGAAAAGCTGCTCGAGACGCTGCGCGAAGGCATCGTCATCAAGGGCATCGTCAAGAACATCACCGACTACGGTGCGTTCATCGACCTGGGCGGCATCGACGGCCTGCTGCACATCACCGACATGGCCTGGCGTCGCGTGCGCCATCCTTCCGAAGTCCTGCAGGTGGGCCAGGAAGTCGAGGCCAAGGTGCTCAAGTTCGACCAGGAAAAGAGCCGCGTGTCGCTGGGCGTCAAGCAGCTGGGCGAAGATCCGTGGGTGGGCCTGTCGCGCCGCTACCCGCAGGGTACGCGCTTGTTCGGCAAGGTCACCAATCTGACCGACTACGGTGCTTTCGTGGAAGTCGAGGACGGCATCGAAGGGCTGGTTCACGTCTCCGAAATGGACTGGACCAACAAGAACGTCGATCCGCGCAAGGTGGTCACCCTGGGCGAAGAAGTCGAAGTCATGGTGCTCGACATCGACGAAGACCGTCGTCGCATTTCGCTGGGCATGAAGCAGTGCCGCGCCAACCCCTGGGAAGAGTTTTCCATCAACTTCAAGCGCGGCGACAAAGTCCAGGGCGCGATCAAGTCCATCACGGATTTCGGTGTCTTCGTCGGCCTGCCCGGCGGCATCGATGGCCTGGTACACCTGTCCGACCTGTCCTGGTCGGAATCGGGCGAAGAGGCCGTGCGCAACTTCCGCAAGGGCGAAGAGGTCGAGGCCGTGGTCCTGGGCATCGACACCGACAAAGAGCGTATCTCGCTGGGCATCAAGCAGCTCGAAGGCGATCCGTTCAACAACTTCGTGGCCACGCACGACAAGGGCGCCATCGTTCCGGGCGTGATCAAGTCGGTCGAGCCGCGCGGTGCGGTGGTCACGCTGTCGGTCGATGTGGATGGCTATCTGCGCGCATCCGAAATCTCCACGGGTCGTGTCGAGGATGCCACCACGGTGCTGTCCGAGGGCAAGGATATCGATGCGATGATCATCAACATTGATCGCAAGACGCGCTCCATCCAGCTGTCCATCAAGGCGCGCGAGTCGGCCGAGACCTCGGAATCGCTGCAGCGGCTGTCCGATGCCAGCGCTTCTTCCGGGACCACCAACCTGGGGGCGCTGCTCAAGGCCAAGCTCGATCAGCAACGTGACGATGGTTGATCACCGTGACCAAGTCGGAATTGATAGCACTGCTGGCCGGCCGCTTTCCGCAGCTGGCCGCGCGTGATGCCGATCTGGCGGTCAAGACCATGCTCGATGCCATGGCGCGGGCGCTGTCCAACGGGCAGCGCATCGAAATCCGTGGCTTCGGCAGCTTCTCGCTCTCGCAGCGGGCGGCGCGCGTAGGACGCAACCCCAAGTCGGGCGAACAAGTGCATGTGCCGGCCAAGACGGTGCCGCACTTCAAGCCCGGCAAGGGCCTGCGCGAGCAGGTGGATGGTCAGGCCAAGGTCGCCGCCGATGCGCCGGACGGCGCGCGCGCGGCGGTCGCGGCGCCGGTGGCCCGGGTGCTGCAGGATCAGGACTGACGCCTTGCGGCCGGTTTGGAGCTATTGTCGTGGGAGCTTTCACCATGCGTTTTCTGGTATGGATGCTGCGCCTTCTGGTGTTCATCGTCATTCTGCTTTTCGCGCTCAACAATACGCTTGCGGTCGATGTCCGGCTGTTCAGTGATCATGTCATTCACAATGTGCCCCTGATCGTGGTCATGCTGGTGATGCTGGTGCTCGGCACGGTGCTGGGCTGGTTCATCGCCATGCCGTCCATGCTCAGGGCGCGCCGCGAAATGGCGCGTCTGCGCCGCGAGCGCAGTCAGCTCGAAGAAAAGGTGGCGCATTTCTCGAAACAGGCGGCCCGGCCGGCCGCCGCCGCTGCCGTTGCCCCGGTGGCCCCCCTCTGATCCGGCGCCCGCGCGAACGGTATGGATTTTGAACCCTGGTGGCTCATCTTCGTTCCGGTGCTGTTTGCGCTGGGCTGGATTGCCGCGCACGTCGATTTCCGCCAGATGCTGTCGGAAACGCGGCGCCTGCCCAAATCTTATTTCAAAGGCCTGAACTTTCTCCTGAACGAGGAGCCGGATCGGGCCATCGATGCCTTCATCGAGGTCGCCAAGCTGGATCCGGAGACCACCGAGCTGCATTTCGCGCTGGGCAACCTGTTCCGGCGGCGCGGCGAGATGGAGCGCGCCATCCGCGTACATCAAAGCCTGTTGTCGCGCGCCGACCTGCCGGCGGCCGATCGTGAAATGGCCCAGCATGAGCTGGCCCAGGATTACCTCAAGGCGGGCATGTTCGACCGCGCCGAGGCCGCATTCGAGCAGGTGCAGCACACGCGGTTTTCCGTGCCCGCCGTGCGCGCGCTGATTCGTATCTTTGAATCGGGTCACGAGTGGACGCGCGCCATCGATGCCGTGCAGCGCTTGCAGGCCCTGGTGGACGAGCCCGTGCCCCAATTGGTGCACTACCATTGCGAATTGGCCGAAGTGGCCCTGGCAACGCGCCCGCCCGATGTTGCGGCGGCCGCGCACGCGCTGGATGCTGCGGTGCAGGCCACGCGCCAGCTGCCGGAAGGCGAGGGCCAGGCGTCGCAGGCGCGCATTGCCCTGTTGCGGGCTCGGCTGGCGCGGCTCGAAGGCGATGCGTCGGGGCAGCGCGCCTGGCTCGCCAGCATTCTGGAGACGGCGCCCACGTTCGCGGCGCTGGTGGCGCAGGATCTGATGGACAGCTATCGCGCGGCCGGGTTGGCGCCAGAGGGGCTGGCGCTGCTGCAGGCGCAGTATGAACGCGCCCCGGCGCTCGATCTGTTCAAGGTGATCTTCCAGGAAATGCGCGCCGGCGCCGATGCCGACGGCATCCGTGCGGCCTGGCGCTTCGGACGCGAAGCCTTGCGACGCCATCCGTCGCTGCTGGGCCTGGATCGGCTGCTGGAATCGGAATTGGCGGGGCGGGACGGCGATGCCGGGCGCGCCGACGCGCCTCGTCTGCCGGATGCGGCCGATCTCGATCTGCTACGCAGCCTCATCCACCGGCATATCCAGCGGCTGGATCGCTACGCCTGCCGCCAGTGCGGCTTCGAGGCCCGCCACTACTACTGGCAGTGCCCGGGCTGCAACCAGTGGGAAACCTATTTGCCCCGCCGTCTCGAGGAGCTGCAGTGAGCGGTCTGCCTTTTCCGGCCGAGGCCGTGCGCCGCACGCGCATCCTGGTGATCGGCGACATCATGCTGGATCGTTACTGGTTTGGCGAAGTAGACCGCATTTCCCCGGAAGCGCCCGTGCCCGTGGTGCGCGTGGCGCGACGCGAGGACCGGCTGGGGGGGGCGGCCAACGTGGCGCGCAACGCTATCGCCCTGGGTGCGCAGGTCAGCCTGCTGGGCCTGGTGGGCGCGGACGAGCCGGGCGAGCGCCTGCGCGAGCTGCTCGACGAGGCGGGCATCGCCGCGGCCCTGCTTGCGGATGCCGGCCTGCATACCACCCTGAAAATGCGCATCCTGGGCCGCCAGCAGCAACTGTTGCGGGTGGATTTCGAAAACCATCCGGCCGCAGCGACGCTGGCCGAGCTGACGCAGCGCGCGCGCAGCCTCATCGCACAGCACGATGTATTGGTGCTGTCCGACTATGCCAAAGGCTGCCTGGGCGAGGTCGCTGCGCTGATCGCACTGGCGCGAGAGGCGCAGGTGCCCGTGCTGGTCGACCCCAAGGGCCACCGCTATGCGCGCTACCACGGCGCCAGCATCATGACGCCCAACCGCCTGGAAATGCGCGAAGCGGTGGGCCCCTGGGATTCGGAAGCGGATCTGCAGGCGCGCGCCCAGGCGCTGCGTGAGCGGCTGGGTCTGGAAGCATTGCTCATCACGCGCTCGGAAGAGGGCATGAGCCTGTTCACGGCGGCCGGGCCACAGCACGTCAAAGCCTGGGCGCACGAGGTCTTCGACGTGTCGGGCGCCGGCGATACGGTGCTGGCAACCTTGGCCGTGATGCGCGCCGCCGGTCTGGGCTGGCCCGAGGCGATGGGCTGGGCCAATCGCGCGGGTGGCGTCGTCGTCGGAAAACTGGGCACGTCGGTAGTGACGCCCGAGGAGCTGTCATGATTGTGGTCACGGGCGCTGCCGGTTTCATCGGCAGCAATCTGGTCGCCGGCCTGAACCGGCGCGGACATACGGACATTCTGGCGGTCGACGATCTGACCGACGGCGACAAGTTCGTCAATCTGGCCCGCGGTACGGTTGCCGATTATCTGCACAAGGATGATTTCCGCGCCCGGTTGGCGCGCGGCGACCTGGCCCGCATCGAAGCCGTGTTCCATCAGGGCGCCTGCTCCGACACGACGGAGCGCAACGGCCAGTTCATGATGGACAACAACTATCGCGTGACGCGGGAATTGTTCGAGTACTGCCAGGCGCAGCGCATTCCCTTCATCGCCGCCTCGTCGGCCGCCGTCTATGGCGCCGGACCGCAGTATGCGGTCGATCCGCGCTGCGAAGCGCCGTTGAATGTGTACGGTTATTCCAAGCTGCTGTTCGACCAGGTGCTGCGCCGGGCGCTGCCGGCGCTGCGTGCGCCCGCCGTGACCTTGCGCTATTTCAATGTCTACGGGCCGAATGAGCAGCACAAGGGGCGCATGGCCTCGGTGGCCTGGCACAATATGCAGCAGTTTTGCGCGCAGGGGCAGGTGCGCCTGTTCGGCGGCTGGGACGGCTGGGGCGCCGGCGAGCAGTCGCGCGACTTCATTCATGTGGACGACGTGGTCGACGTGAACCTGTTCTTCCTCGATCACGACGACCAGTCCGGCATCGTGAACTGCGGCACGGGCCGGGCGCAGCCCTTCAACGACGTGGCGCATGCCGTGGTCAACGCCCTGCGGCGCCATCGGGGCCAGCCGGCACTGGCGCTGCCGGACATGGTGGTGCAGGGTCTGCTGCGCTACGTGGATTTTCCCGATGACCTGAAAGGGCGCTACCAGAGCCACACGCAAGCCGATCTGCACAGCTTGCGCGCCTGCGGCTACGCCGCACCGTTTCGTGACGTGGCGGTTGGTGTATCCGCGTACGTAGATACAATGGTAGAACGCAAGATGCTGGTGCTGGCCGGGTAGAGTTGCGCAGGGACAAGGGCGCGCATCCGGTGTGCGCAGCGCTGCGGGGCGCGCCATCATGGCGGGGCAGTTCCTGTCCCCATCCCTACGGAGGTTTGCCATGAGAATCCCTTTTCTGTCGGCGCTGCTGTGCCTGCTGCTCGCGCTCGTGCCGGGCGTTGTCCTTGCGGTGGAGGTGAATCAGGCCAGCGCCGAGCAGCTCGTCGCCGTGCGCGGCATCGGCCCCAAGACGGCGCAGATCATCATTGCCGAACGCGAACGCGCCGGCCCGTTCGCGTCCTGGTCGGACCTGAGCGACCGCGTGCGCGGCATCGGCGCGCGCAAGGCGGCGGCGCTGCAGGCCGCCGGTCTGCGCATCACGCCGCCCGCGCCGGCGAGCGCGGCGCCGGCAAAAACAGCGGCAAAAACGCGGGGCGCACGCCCCTAGTGCACGTATCCAGGTGTATCATGACCCCATGCATGATTACCCCACCATAGAAGACGTCATCGGCCACACGCCCCTGGTGCGCTTGCAGCGCATCCCGGGCGAGTCGGCGGCGCGGCGCGGCAATGTCATCCTGGCCAAGCTGGAAGGCAACAATCCGGCCGGCTCGGTCAAGGACAGGGCCGCGCTGGCCATGATCGACGGCGCCCAGCGCCGTGGTGACATCCGTCCCGGCGACACCCTCATCGAAGCCACCAGCGGCAATACCGGCATCGCCCTGGCCATGGTGGCCGCGGTGCGGGGCTATCGCATGATCCTCATCATGCCCGACAACCTCACTGTCGAGCGGCGTGCGGCCATGACGGCCTATGGCGCGCAGCTGATTCTGACGCCGGCCCAACAGGGCGGCATGGAATACGCGCGCGACCTGGCTCTGCAAATGCAGGCCGAAGGCAAGGGCAAGGTGCTGGATCAGTTCGCCAATCCCGACAACCCGCGCGCGCACTTCGAAGCCACCGGGCCCGAGATCTGGTCCCAGACCGGGGGCCGCGTCACGCACTTCGTCAGCGCCATGGGCACGACGGGCACCATCATGGGCGTGGGCGCCTGGCTGCGTACGCAAAATCCCGATATTCAGGTCATTGGCGCCCAGCCCGCCGAAGGCGCGCAGATCGCCGGCATCCGCAAGTGGCCCGAAGCCTATCAGCCGCGCATCTACGCGCCCGAGCAGGTGGATGGCTTCGAGCCCATCACTCAGGATGAGGCGGAAGACATGGCGCGCCGCCTGGCCGCCAGCGAGGGCATTTTTGCCGGTATTTCTTCGGCCGGCGCACTCGTGGCCGCCTTGCGCGTCTCGGCGCGCAGTCGCGATGCCTGCATCGTCTTCATCGTCTGCGACCGCGGCGACCGCTACCTGTCCAGCGGCGTGTTCAACTGAGCGGCAGCGCCGTCTTGTACATCACCTGCTTGAGCGCGAAGCTGGAGCGGATTTTATCGATGCCGGGCAGGGTGGTGAGGTGCTCCAGGATGAAGCGTTCCAGCGCCTGGATGTCGCTCACGGCCACGCGGATCAGATAGTCGGAATCGCCCGTCATCAGATAGCATTCCATGACCGCGTCGTGCTCGGCGATGCGTTGCTCGAACTGGGCCAGGTCGTGCTTGTTCTGCGACTTCAGGCTGATCGAGATGAAAACGTTCAGTCCCAGGCCCAGGCGGGCCGGATCCACCAGGGCCACGGTGCGTGTGATCACGCCCGCGGCCTGGAGTGCCTTGACGCGGGCCAGGCAGGGCGATGGTGAGAGATGGATGCGGCGCGCCAGCTCGACATTGCTGAGTGTCGCGTCGCGCTGCAATTCATCCAGTATGCGCAAATCGATGGAATCCAGTTTCATATGCTGTGTCTATGATAGTTTGCCGTATTTTATGCGGTTTCATGTCGATTCAGGCAGGTTTTCGACAGCATATTTTCCGGTATTTACTGCAAAATGTCAGTATTTACGGGAGGGATGGACATGAGTGCCGTATTGAGAATGGCCCACGGCGCCGGGGCCGGATTGCTGGATGAAGCCCTGCCGGATGTGGATCCCCAGGAAACCGCCGAATGGCATGAGGCGCTGGACGGTCTGCTGGCCACCCATGGCGAGGCGCGCGTGCGCTTCATGCTGGATTCGCTGCATCGCCTGGCGCAGCGTCGCCGCGTGGGCTGGCGCGCGCCGCTGGGCACACCGGCGGTGAACACGATCTCGCTGGACGAGCAGCCCGCGTTCCCGGGGGACCTGGCCATGGAGCGCCGGTTGGGCGCGCTGATGCGCTGGAACGCGCTCGCCATGGTGGTGCGGGCCAATGCAGCCTACGGCGAGCTGGGTGGGCACATCGCCAGCTACGCCAGCGCGGCGGATTTGTTCGAGGTCGGCTTCAACCATTTCTTTCGCGCCCGCAGCGCGGGCCAGGATGGCGATCTGCTCTTCATTCAGCCGCACAGCGCGCCGGGCGCCTATGCGCGCGCCTTTCTCGAAGGTCGCCTGAGCGCGCACGATCTGGAGCATTTCCGCCAGGAAATCACCGGCCCCACGCGGGGCGCGCGCGGCCTGTCCAGCTATCCCCATCCTTGGCTGATGCCGGATTTCTGGCAGTTTTCCACCGGCTCCATGGGTATCGGCCCCATCCACTCCATCTATCAGGCGCGCTTCATGCGCTACTTGACGCACCGCGGTCTGCGCGATTGCAGCGGACGCAAGGTGTGGGGCCTGTTCGGCGACGGCGAGATGGACGAGCCGGAGTCCACCGCCGCCCTGAGCCTGGCGGCGCGCGAAGGGCTGGACAATCTGGTCTGGGTGGTGAATTGCAACCTGCAGCGTCTGGACGGGCCGGTGCGCGGCAACTTTCGTATCATCGACGAGCTGGAACGGCTCTTCAGCGGCGCGGGCTGGAATGTCATCAAGGTGTTGTGGGGCAGCGGCTGGGATGCCTTGTTCGCGCGCGATACCAGCGGCGCCCTGGTGCGCGCGCTGTCCGAGGCGGTCGACGGGCAGATGCAGACGTTCGCGGCCAAGGATGGTGCCTACAATCGCGAGCATTTCTTCGGCCGTAATCCCGAGCTGGCGCGCCTGGTGGCCAGCATGAGCGACGAGCAGATCGATGCGCTGGATCGCGGCGGTCACGACCTGGTCAAGATTCATGCGGCCTACGCGGCCGCGGCGCGCCACGTCGGCGCCCCCACCGTGATCCTGGCGCACACCAAGAAGGGCTATGGCATGGGGCCGGCGGGCCAGGGGCGCATGACCACGCACTCGCAAAAGAAACTGGGCGAGGCCGATCTGCTCGCGTTTCGCGATCGCTTCGCCCTGCCGCTGAGCGACGCCCAGGTGGCCGAGCTGGCGTTTTATCGTCCCGCTGAAGACAGTGCGGAATTGCGCTACCTGCGGCTGCGCCGCGAGGCACTGGGCGGGCCGCTGCCCGCGCGTCACGCGGCGGCCGACGCCGTGGCCGTGCCCGAGCGTGGGCGCTGGGCCCGCTTTGCCTGCGAGCCCGGGGTGCGCGCCATGTCCACCACCCTGGCCTTCGTGCGCATGCTCTCGGCGCTGCTCAAAGAAGACGGGCTGGGCGCACGTATCGTGCCCATCGTGGCCGACGAGGCGCGCACTTTCGGCATGGCGAATCTGTTCCACCAGATCGGTATCTACTCCAATGTCGGCCAGCGCTACGCGCCCGAGGACGATGGCTCCCTCGTGAGCTATCGCGAAGCGCGCGACGGCCAGTTGCTCGAAGAAGGCATCAGCGAGGCGGGCGCGCTGTCGAGCTGGACCGCAGCGGCCACCAGCTACAGCAACCATGGCTTTGCCATGCTGCCGTTCTACGTCTATTACTCCATGTTCGGCTTCCAGCGCGTGGGCGATCTGATCTGGGCGGCGGCCGATCAGTGCGCGCGCGGCTTTCTCATCGGGGCCACTTCGGGGCGTACCACGCTGGCGGGTGAAGGCCTGCAGCACCAGGACGGCAGCAGTCATCTGTGGGCCGCCGCCGTGCCCAACTGCAGGGCGTGGGATCCGGCCTTTGCCTGCGAGCTGGCCGTCATCCTTGAGCACGGCATGCAGGAAATGATGGTGCAGCAGAACAACGTGTTTTATTACATCACCGTCATGAACGAGACCTATGCGCAACCGGCGCTCAAGCCCGACGCCGTGGCGGACATCGTGCGCGGGGGTTACCACTTCGCCCATGTGGCGGCACAGGCGCACGCCGCGCAGGGCGCGCCGCAGCGGGTGACCCTGCTGGGCTCCGGTGCGCTGCTGCCCGAAGTGCTGGCCGCCGCAGACACGCTGGCGCAGCAGGGCATTGCCTGCGACGTGTTCAGCATCACGAGCTGGAGCGAGTTGGCGCGCGACGGCCAGGCGGTGCTGGATGCGCGTCGCAGCGGGGCTGCCGAGGCGGGCACGGCCCATGTCGTCGACCTGCTCGCCAGGGCCGGGGCGGGCGGGCCCATCGTGGCGGTGTCGGATTACGTGCGCCTGGTGCCGGAATCCCTGCGCGCCTACCTGCCGCAGGCGCGGCCCTACATTACTTTGGGTACGGACGGTTTTGGTCGCAGCGACACGCGTGCCGCCCTGCGCCGTTTCTTCGCAGTGGATGCGCAGGCCGTGGTGGAAGCGGCGCACTGGGGTCTCAGGACGCCGGCATAGCCTGGGCGCGGGCCTGCTGCAGTTCCCGCGCCAGTTCCGCGACGGCGGTGGCGTAGAAATAACTGCGGTTGTAGTGGGTGATGGCGAAGAAATTGGGCGTGGCCAGGCGGTATTCCACGGTATTGCGCGGTTCGTCCACCAGGTCGACCATGCCCAGCGGATGGTTTTGCCAGGCGGTGTCGAGGGTCTGGGCCGCGCTGCCTTCGCGGGCCAGCGTGGCCCAGTCCAGCGTCGGGGCGAGCCCGCCATCGACGTGGGCGGCGGGGTTGTGCGGCAGGCTGGTCGGTGCGAACACGGGCAGGCCCGGCACCCAGCCATGCAGGCGCAGGAAGCGGGCCACCGAGGCGATGGCATCCGCCGTACTGGTGTCGAGCGCGATGCGGCCATCGCCATCGCCATCGGCGGCGTAGCGCAACAGGCTGCCCGGCATGAACTGCGGCAGGCCCATGGCGCCGGCAAACGAGCCGGTGACGGTAGTGGCATCGAGCCAACCCAGGTGGTGCAGCAAAGCCAGGTCGGCGAGCTGGTCACGAAACAGCTGGCTGCGCTGCGCACGCGCCGCGTCGGGATGGCGAAAGCCCAGAGTGGCGAGCGCGTCCAGCACGCGGAAGCTGCCCGTATAGCGCCCGTAAATCGTTTCCACGCCGATGATGGCCACGATGATGGCCGCGGGCACGCCGCTGTCTGCCTGGACGCGCGCGAGCGTGGCGGCGTTGTCCTCCCAGAAGCGGGTGCCCGCGGCAATGCGCACGGGCTCCACGAAGCGCTTGCGGTAAGTCACCCAGCTGCGCTTGATGCGCGTGGCCGACGGCGCCATGAGCCGGGCCACTTCCGCGTCGTAACGTGCGGCGCCGAGCAGACGCACAATCTGCGCCTGTGGTATGTTTCGTGTGCGGGAGACTTCCTCGGCGTAGGCCTGGATGTCCGGCCTGAGCCGGCCGTCGGACAGGGTGAATTCCCCCGCTTCGGGCTCGGAATGTCCGGCCTGGATGGGGGCAGTGTCGAGGGCCGGGGGTGGTGTGAGGCCGCCTGGCGGCATGGCCTGTCCGGTCTTGGGCGCAATCGCCGCTTGCGGCGGCGCCTCGGGACGGGATGTGGCCGTGCCCTGGCTGGCACAGCCCGAGAGGGCCAGCAGCATGGCGCCCAGGTGCAACATTCGTGAAGATCCCGACATCGTTTCCCCTATGAGTTCCCTGTATATTACCCATCCCGACTGCCGTTTGCATGACATGGGCCGGGGCCATCCCGAAAGCCCGCAACGGCTCGATGCCGTGCACGACCAGCTCATCATGTCGGGCATGCTCGATACGCTGGAACCGCGCAGCGCGCGCTACGCCACGGAGGCCGATCTGCTGCGCGTACATACGCCGGCGCACCTGGCATTTCTGCAGGCCAGCCAGCCCGGCGAAGGGCTGCGCGCCCTCGATCCCGACACGCTCATGAACCCGGATACGCTGGCCGCGGCGCACGCGGCGGCGGGCGCCGGCCTGTGCGCCGTGGATGCGCTCATGGCGGGCGAGCACAGCACCGCATTTTGCGCCGTGCGCCCGCCCGGACACCATGCCTCGCCCGCGCGCGCGGGTGGCTTCTGCTTTTTCAACAACATCGCCGTGGCCGCCGCTTACGCACTGGAAGTGCATGGCCTGGCGCGCGTGGCCATCATCGATTTTGACGTGCATCACGGAAATGGCACGGAAGATGCGTTTGCCGGGGATGAGCGGGTGCTCATGTGCAGCTTCTACCAATATCCACTGTATCCCGGCACGCGTCACGAGCCACCGGCGCACAACATGGTGAATGTGGCGGTGCCGGCGCGCACGACGGGCAGCGCGCTGCGCGGCATCGTGCGCGACACCTGGCTGCCGCGGCTGGAAGCCTTTGCACCGCAGATGCTGTTCATTTCGGCGGGCTTCGATGCGCATCGCGAAGAGGAACTGGCCGAATTGTGCATGGTGGAAGACGACTATGCCTGGATCACGCGCAAGCTGGTGGCGCTGGCCGCGGCCAGCGCGCAGGGGCGCATCGTGAGCATGCTCGAAGGCGGCTACAGCCTGTCCGCGCTGGGGCGCAGCGTAGTGGCCCACCTCAAGGCGCTCGATGCGGTGTGAAGGGGCGCGCGCCAGGCAGCGTTGTAGAATAGACGGATCACTGTTTCTTTATCTCCCGGAGAATATCCAATGAAGGTTCTGGTACCTGTCAAGCGGGTCGTGGACTTCAACGTCAAGGTACGTGTGAAGTCCGATCAGAGCGGTGTGGACATCGCCAATGTCAAGATGTCCATGAACCCATTTGACGAGATCGCGGTCGAAGAAGCCGTGCGTCTGAAAGAAGCGGGCGTGGTGAGCGAGATCGTCGCCGTGTCCTGCGGCGTGGCCCAGTGCCAGGAGACGCTGCGCACGGCCATGGCCATCGGTGCCGACCGCGGCATCCTGGTGCAGACCGATGTCGAACTGCAGCCCCTGGCGGTGGCCGGCCTGCTGCAAGCTGTGGCGCAGCGCGAAAATCCCGAATTGTTCATCCTGGGCAAGCAAGCCATCGACGATGACGCCAACCAGACGGGGCAGATGCTGGCCGCCTTGCTCGACTGGCCCCAGGCCACGTTTGCCAGCAAGGTCGTCATTGCCGAGGGCAAGGCCCAGGTCACGCGCGAGGTGGATGGCGGGCTGGAGACGCTGGCACTCAGCCTGCCGGCGGTGATCACGACCGACCTGCGCCTGAACGAGCCGCGCTACGTCACCCTGCCCAACATCATGAAGGCCAAGAAGAAGACGCTGGACGTGCTTACGCCTGAAGATCTGGGTGTGGATGTCACGCCGCGTCTGAAGACGCTCAAGGTCAGCGAACCGGCCGCGCGCGCCGCCGGCATCATGGTGCCCGATGTGGCGACGCTGGTGGAAAAACTGAAAAATGAAGCAAAGGTGATCTGAGATGATACTGGTCATTGCCGAACACGATAATGCCGCGCTGGGCGCGGCGACCCTGAACGCTGTCGCGGCCGCGGGTGGCCTGGGCGGCGAGGTGCATGTCCTGGTGGCCGGTCACGAGGCGGGCGCGGTGGCCACGGCGGCTGCCGCCCTCCCGGGTGTGGCCAAGGTGCTGCATGCGGATGGCCCGGCCCTGGCGCACGGCCTGGCGGAAAACCTGGCGGCCCAGGTGCTGGCCGTGGCGTCGGGCTACAGCCATATCGTCTTCGCCGCCACGGCGTCGGGCAAGAACGTCGCGCCCCGGGTCGCGGCGCGCCTGGGCGTGGCCCAGGTCTCCGATGTCGTCGGCATCGAGGCGTCGGATACCTTCCAGCACCCCATTTACGCGGGCAACGCAATTGCCACCGTGCAGGCGACCGATGCCGTCAAGGTGGTGACGGTGCGCACCACGGCCTTCGATCCTGTCGCGGCTCAGGGCGGTAGCGCGGCCGTGGCTGCGGTGGATGCGGTGGCCGATTCGGGCCGCTGCGCCTTCGTCGGACGGGAAGTGGCCAAGAGTGACCGGCCCGAGCTGGCGGGTGCCAGCATCGTGGTATCGGGCGGGCGTGGCCTGGGCAGCGCCGAGAACTTCAAGATGCTCGACGGCCTGGCCGAAAAGCTGGGCGCGGCGCTGGGTGCGTCGCGCGCGGCGGTCGATGCCGGCTACGCGCCCAATGACTGGCAGGTCGGGCAGACCGGCAAGATCGTGGCTCCGCAGCTCTACATCGCCATCGGCATCTCGGGCGCCATCCAGCACCTGGCCGGCATGAAGGATTCCAAGGTCATCGTGGCCATCAACAAGGATCCCGAAGCGCCGATCTTCAGCGTGGCGGATTACGGCCTGGCGGCCGACCTGTTCGAGGCGGTACCCGAACTGATGGCGGCACTCTGACGCAGTAGGGCGGCAGGCAAGGCTGTCGTGCGCCGGTGTGTCGATGCCGGAGCGCCATGGGGGCGCTCCGGTGCTGATACATGGAGGTCTTCATGGATTACCGGTCTCCTCTGGAGGACATGCGTTTTGTCCTGGCGCACGTGGCGGGCCTGCCCGCCGTGCTTTCCCTGCCCGAGTTCGACGGCATCACCCCCGATCTGGTCGATGCCGTGCTGGGCGAGAATGCGCGTTTCGCCGAGCAGGCGCTGGCGCCCCTGAACCGCAAGGGCGACACGCAGCCCGCGCGCTGGGATGCGGGCGCGGTACACACCACGCCGGGCTTTGGCGCGGCATTCGCGCAGTTCGTGGCGGCCGGCTGGCAGGGCCTGAACCATTCGCGCGCCCTGGGCGGGCAGGGCCTGCCCAAGATGGTGGCGGCGGCTGCCAGTGAAAACATCAACGGGGCCAACCTGGCCTTTTCGCTGTGCCCTTTGCTGACCGACGGCGTCATCGAAGCCCTGGCGGCCGTGGGCTCGCCCGAGCAGCAGGCCCTATACATCCCGCCCATGCTCGAAGGGCGTTTCACCGGCACCATGAACCTGACCGAGCCGCAGGCGGGCTCGGACCTGGCCCAGGTGCGCACGCTGGCGCGCCCGCAGGCCGATGGCAGCTGGCGCCTGAGCGGCCAGAAAATCTTCATCACCTGGGGCGAGCACGATCTGGCGGAAAACATCATCCATCTGGTGCTGGCCCGCACGCCGGACGCACCTGAGGGGGTCAAGGGCATTTCCCTGTTCATCGTGCCCAAATTCCTGGTGAACGAGGATGGCAGTCTGGGGCCGCGCAATGATGTCTGGTGCGCGTCGCTCGAACACAAGCTGGGCATCCATGCCAGCCCCACGGCCGTGCTGCTGTACGGCGCGAACAAGGGTGCGGTCGGCGAAGGGGCGGTGGGCTATCTGGTGGGGCGCGAGCATGAAGGCCTGAAAACCATGTTCGTGATGATGAACGCCGCGCGCTATGCCGTCGGCATTCAGGGCGTGGCGCTGTGCGAGGCGGCGCGCCAGCAGGCGCAGGCGTACGCGCACGCGCGCATCCAGGGCCAGCCCTTGCAGGGCGGTCGCACGTCCGTGGCCATCGTCCACCATCCCGACGTGCAGCGTATGCTGCTGACCCAGCGCGCCCTGACCGAAGGCGCGCGCGCCCTGGCCTACGCGGCGGCGGGCGCGCACGATCTGGGCCGCTTTCATCCGCAGGCCGAACAGCGCGAGGAACAGACGGCCGTCTACCAGCTTCTGGTGCCTGTGGTGAAGGCGTTCTGCACCGAATCCGCGCTCGAGGTGAGCTCGCTCGCCATCCAGGTGCACGGGGGCGCCGGTTTCATCGAAGAGACGGGGGTCGCCCAGTACTACCGCGATGCCCGCATCCTGCCCATTTACGAAGGCACGACCGGCATTCAGGCGAATGATTTCATCGGGCGCAAGCTGCTGCACGACGGTGGGCAGGTGGCGACGGCGCTCACGCAGGCCATGCGTGCCACCGTGCACGCGCTGGAACAGGAAGCCCAGGGACGCGACGATGCGCGCGACGTGGCGTTTGTCGCCGCAGGCCTGGAGGCCGGCGTGCAGGCCTGGGAGCAGGCCCTGGGTGCGCTGCTGCGCCTGGCGGGCCAGGGCCGCGTCGAGACGGCCTTCCTGTCCAGCGTGCCGGTGCTGATGCTGGCGGGCACGGTGCTGGCCGGCTGGCACATGGGGCGGGCGATGCTGGTCAGCGCGCAGGCCATGCGCCAGGGGCAGGCGCAGGCGGTGCACGCACGCAAGCGCGCCAGTGCCACGGCGTACGCGGCTTACGTGTTGCCGCGCGCCCAGGCGCTGGCGGCGGGCGTGGCCGCCGGCGACATCGTGGCCACGCAGGTGGGCGTCCTGCTGGAGTAAGCCGATACACGCGGCGGCTTGCCAGCATTACTGTTTTTATGTACAGTATCCATTCGATGAACAGGAATGGAGGCAGGGTGGCGTCACCCTGAAGCAACATGATCACAAAATGGCCCGCAAGCAAAACCGTCACCTGGCCGCGCGCACGGCTGCACCGCGTGTCGGATGTCTGCCTGGCGCTCGCGTGGGGTGCCAGCATCCCCCTGCTCATGTGGCTGGGCGTGGCCGCGGGTTTCTGATGGCAGCGCCCGCCACTTTCGGGCCATCGGTCTGCTATAATCGCGGTCTTTGCAAACGTATCCTCTGGCATGCATTCCTGGCGCGCACTTGCGTGCGGCCCTGCTGAAAACAAGGCATGCGCATGATCACATCGGAGTCTTTTTCGTGAACATCATTGAAACCCTGGAGCAGGAAGAAATCCAGCGCCTGACGGGCGGCAAACCCATGCCCGATTTCGGGCCGGGCGACACGGTCATCGTCAGCGTCAACGTGGTCGAAGGCACGCGTCGCCGTGTCCAGGCCTATGAAGGCGTGGTCATTGCCCGACGCAATCGCGGCCTGAACTCTTCCTTCATCGTGCGCAAGATTTCCTCGGGCGAGGCAGTTGAACGGACTTTCCAGCTGTATTCGCCGCATATCGCCGGTATCGAAGTACGGCGTCGCGGTGCCGTGCGTCGCGCCAAGCTGTACTATCTGCGCAGCCGCTCCGGCAAGTCCGCGCGCATCCGGGAAAAGCTGGTGCGCAAGTCTACCGCAAGCTGATTGCGGGCGCTTTGCCAGTCAGGGCACCCGCAAGGGTGCCTTTTTATTTCATGTCCCAGTCTTTCGTGCCGCCGCAGTCGCCCGTGCCGGGCTTCGATCCTCAGGCTTTGCCGGGGGTTCCCTTGGCTGATGCGCCGTCTCTGCGTGCCGCCAGCCTCGATCTGGATTTCATCCGCCATACCTTCGCGCAGCCCGTCCCCTGGGAGGTCGAACCGCGCTATGGGGCCGGCGATCTGGCGCCTGCCGTTGCGGGTATGGGCCTGCGTGCGGCGGCGGTCTTCATGCCCTTGGTGCAGCGCGCCTCGGGCGTGCATCTGTTATTCACGCGCCGCAGCCCGCATCTTCAGGTTCACGCCGGGCAGATCTGCTTTCCCGGTGGCAGTCTGGAGCCCGGCGATGCGGATGCGGCCGCCGCCGCCATGCGCGAGACGCGCGAGGAAATCGGCGTCGCTGCGGAATTCATGCGCGCTATCGGCCGTCATCCGGATTACATCACGCGCACGCGCTACGCCGTGACGCCCATCATCGGTGAGCTGCGCCCTGGCTTTCACCTGCGGCCCGATGCCGCCGAGGTGGCCGAGGTGTTCGAAGTGCCGCTGTCCGTGCTCCTGGATCCGCAGCGGCATCGCCTGCACCGCCATCCCGCGGCATCGGCACCCGGGCTGCATTATTTTTCCATCTCCTGGCGTCAGTACTTCATCTGGGGCGCAACCGCGGCGCTGGTGCGCAACTTCTACCGCCATCTGCTGGCCGCGCAGGCGCAGGACGGGCCTCAGTAGGCCGGTCGGGCCTCCAGCTCGGCCAGCAGGCGCGTGTACAGCGCGTAGCGCGATGGTGCCAACACGCCCGCGTCCAGCAATGCGCGCACGCCGCAGCCGGGTTCATGGCGGTGGCTGCAATCGTGGAAGCGGCAGGGCGCGGCCACGTCGAATTCCGGAAAGCCGTGGGCGATGTCGTCCTTTTCCAGATGCTGCAGACCGAAGTGCTGGAAGCCCGGCGAATCGATAAGGGCACCCTCACCGTCGGGCAGCGCATGCAGGCGCGTGACCGTCGTCGTGTGGCGACCCGCCTTCAGGGCCTGGGAGTGGGCGCGCGTAGGCGCCTGGGCCTCGGGCACGAGGGCGTTCAGGATGGTGGATTTGCCCATGGCGCTTTGTCCCAGCAGCAGGCTGGTTTTCCCCTGCAGCAGCGGCAGCAGCTGCGCACGCGTGGCGGGCGCATCGGTGGCCTGGATCTCGATCACCGCGACGTCCAGGTCGCGCAGCCAGGCCAGACGCTGGCGCGCGCTTGCCAGGTGCGCGTGCAGATCGACCTTGTTGAGCACGACCAGCGTCGTGATCCCGGCGTTGCGGGCCGCCACCAGCGCGCGCCCGAGCAGCTCTTCGGAAAAGGCCGGTTCGGTGGCCACGACGATGAGCAGCAGATCCACATTGGCGGCGAACTGCTTGCTGCGCGTGTCGTCCGAGCGGTAGAGCAGGTTGCGGCGCGGGAATACCTGCTCGATGCTGCCCTGGTCGACGCCGGACGGGCGGATGCGCACGCGGTCGCCCACCGCCAGCGCCGAGCGCTTGCCCCGGGGGAAGCAGTTGCGCTGGCTGCCGTCGGCGAGGCCGACCACGTAGTGGCGCCCGTGGGCGGAAATGACCAGGCCTTCTTGCAGCGCGTCAGTGGTCATGGCGCAGGGCCTGCAGGCGCGCCACTGCGGGCGGGTGGGTGTCGTGAAAGGCGGAATACAAAGGGTCCGGTGTCAGCGTGGCCGCATTGTCGTCGTACAGGCCGATCAGGGCCGAGGCCAGCGCGGCGCCCGAACTGTGTTGCACGGCATAGCGATCGGCCGCGTATTCGTCGCGGCGCGAGCGCCAGGCCAGCAGCGGCGCGAGCCAGAAGGTGAACACCGGCAGGGTCATGAAAAAAAGCAGCAGAGCCAGTGCATCGTTGGGGCGGCCCAGCTGGGGCACGACGCCCAGCCCCGTGTAAAACCAGATCTGACCCGAGAGCCCCGCGAGCAGAAGCAGAAACACCAGGGCCAGGGCCGCGTCGAGCAGGGTGCGCTGGCGGATGTGGTGCAGCTTGTAGTGCCCCAGCTCGTGCGCCAGCACGGCTTCGACCTCGTCCGTGTTCAGACGGGACAGCAGCGTATCGAAGAACACGATGCGGCGCTGGCGCCCGAAGCCGGTGAAGTAGGCGTTGCCGTGCGCTGAACGTCGCGAGCCATCCATGACGTACAGGCCGTCCAGGGAGAAATCGCAGCGCCGCGCCAGTGCTTCGACCCGCTCGCGCAATTCGGGGCGGTCCAGCGGCGTGAACCGATTGAACAGCGGTGCGATGATACTGGGAAAAAGCCACAGAATCAGCAGGCGAAAACCCACCCAGATCAGCCAGGCGTACAGCACCCAGGCGACGCCGGCGGCGGACATGAGCCACAGTACGCTGGCCGCCAGCGGGGTGCCGAAGATCAGCACCAGAAACAAGGCCTTGACGCTGTCCGCGAGGAACAGACCCAGGCGCATGCGGTTGAAGCCGAAGCGCTCGTCGAGTACGAACTTGCGCCACAGGGTGAAGGGCAGACCAATGACGCCCATAATGGCCAGTACGCTGCCGATGAGGGCCAGCTGGCGTGCCATTTCATGATCGATCAGGCGTCCCAGCTGCAGATCCAGCATTTGCAGGCCGCCCAGCAGCGTAAAGCCGACCAGCGTGGCCGCCTCCGTCACCCGCTCCAGCATGCCCAGTCGGGTCAGGCCCAGGGTGTAATCCGCCGCGCGCTGGTGGCTGCGCAGGCTGATGCGCTCGGCGAACGCCGGTGGCACCTGGTTGCGGTGCCGGTGGACGTGGCGCAGCTGGCGCGTGGCCAGCCACAGGCGCAGCGCCACGTCGGCGAGCAGGAGGGAGACGAACAGGAGTGAAAACATGAATCCGGCGTGTATGCGAAAATCGGGCTGTGAGATGATCTTTACAGTCTTTACAGGGAAATTATATGGCGACGCTGGACCAGCGCCTGATTTGGCTGGATATGGAAATGACCGGCCTCGATCCGGAACGGGAACGCATCATCGAAATCGCCATCGTCGTCACGGAGGCCGACCTGACGGTGGTAGCGACGGCACCGGTGCTGGTGATCCACCAGAGCGATGCGCTGCTCGACGCCATGGACAGCTGGAATCGCGCCACCCATGGCAAGTCGGGGCTGGTCGACAAGGTCAAGGCGTCGCGCCTGACCGAGGCCCAGGCCGAGGCCCAGATGCTGGCCTTTCTGGCGCAGCACGTGCCGCAGGGCAAATCGCCCATGTGCGGCAGCACCATCGGTCAGGACCGGCGCTTTCTGGTGCGCTACATGCCGCAGCTGGAAGCCTGGTTTCATTATCGCAACCTGGACGTCAGCACGCTCAAAGAGCTTGCGCTGCGCTGGAAGCCCGAGGTCGTACGCAGTTTCGTCAAGCACAGCCGCCACGAGGCGCTTGCCGATGTGCTTGAATCCATAGACGAATTACGTCATTATCGCACGCATTTCCTGCGCCTCTGAGGCATCCGGGCAGGGTGGGGGTTGGGACATATGGATTTCAGCGATGCCGCGCACGCCGGCCTGGCCGGCATCGGCGTGGACATGGTTCGCCTGGATCGCATCGAGCGCGTGTTCGCCCGCCATGGCGAGCGCTTTCTGCTGCGCATTCTGGGCGAGCAGGAACAGGCGGTGTTCCGGCGCCGGCACGCGCGCGATCACGGCCGCGGCATGCGCTTTCTCGCCACGCGTTTTGCGGCCAAGGAGGCGTTCTCCAAGGCGATCGGCCTGGGCATGCACAGCCCCATGGCGTGGTCGCGCATGCAGACCCTGAATGCGCCCGGCGGGCGGCCGGTGCTGCGGCTGGCGCCGCCCTTGCTCGACTGGTATGGTGCGCGCTTCGGCCCCGCCCACGTCTCCCTCACGGACGAGCGCGATCTGGTCATGGCCTTCGTCATCATCCAGGCGCGCGAATCGCGCTGAAAGCGCGCCGGTCGTCGTACACTGTCACCATGTCCGCTTCACTCATGCCCGGGCCCGTCGTGGTCGATATCCAGGGTCACCGTTTGCAGCCGCAGGAACGCGCGCGTCTGCGCCACCCCCTGGTGGGCGGCGTCATCCTGTTCGCGCGTAATTTCCGCGATCGCCATCAGTTGCGCGCCCTGTGCGACGAAATCCATGCGGTGCGCGAGCCCGGCCTGCTCATCGCCGTCGATCAAGAGGGCGGCCGCGTGCAGCGTTTTCGCGACGACGGGTTCACTATCCTGCCGCCCATGGCGGATCTGGGGCGCTGCTGGGATGCGGATCCCGACCGGGCGCAGGCGCTCGCGCACGATGTGGGTCGCGTGCTGGCGGCAGAGCTGCGCGCCTGCGGCGTGGACTTGAGCTTTACGCCCGTGCTCGACCTGGATTGGGGGCATAGCGCCGTGATCGGTAATCGCGCCCTGCACGCGCAGGCCGACGTGGTGAGCGCGCTCGCGCGGGCCCTCATTGGTGGTCTGGCGCAGGCCGGCATGGCGGCCTGCGGCAAGCACTTCCCGGGCCACGGCTGGGCAAGCGCGGATTCCCACCACGCCATCGCCGTGGACGATCGCCCGCTGGCGCAGATTCTTGCGCAGGATGCAGCACCCTATGGCGCGCTGGATGCGGCGGTGTTGCCGGCCATCATGCCCGCCCATGTGGTCTACCCGCAGGTGGATGCGCGACCGGCGGGCTTTTCGCCAGTGTGGATACAGACGGTGCTGCGCACGCGCCTGGGCTACGATGGGCTGGTGTTTTCCGATGATTTGACGATGCAGGCGGCGCAGGTCGCCGGGGACGTCCCGGCGCGCGCCCTGGCTGCGCTGCAGGCCGGCTGCGACATGGTGCTGGTTTGCAATCGGCCCGATCTGGCCGATGCCGTGCTCGCTTGCGATGCCGTGGCGCAACATCCGCTCGAAGCGCGGCGTTTGCAACGGCTCAGGCCGTCGACGCCGGCGCCGGACTGGGCGGCGCTGCAGCACGAGGAGTGGTATCGCGATGCCCGCGCCCGACTTCGATCTGAAACGTTTCCTGGCTGACCTGCCCGGCTTGCCCGGCGTGTATCGGCACCTGGATGCCGATGACGTGGTGCTGTACGTGGGCAAAGCGCGCGACCTGAAAAAGCGCGTCAGCTCCTACTTCCAGAAGAACCTGGCCAGCCCGCGCACACGCCTCATGATGGACCGTGTGTGCCGCACCGAAGTCACGGTCACGCGCACCGAGGCCGAAGCGCTGCTGCTGGAAAACAACCTCATCAAGCAGCTCAAGCCGCGCTTCAACATCCTGTTCCGGGACGACAAATCCTACCCCTACCTGATGATCACCGATCATGCGGCGCCGCGCATCGCCTATTACCGCGGCAGCACCTCGGGCAAGGGGCATTTTTTCGGGCCTTACCCGAACAGCTGGGCCGTGCGGGAAACCATCCAGATCCTGCAGCGCGTGTTCCGCCTGCGCACCTGCGAAGACAGCGTCTACGCCAACCGCAGCCGGCCCTGCCTGCTGTATCAGATCGGGCGCTGTTCGGCCCCCTGCGTGGGCAAGATCGACCTGGAGGCTTACCGTCGCGACGTGGCGCGCGCCATTCGTTTCCTCGAAGGCCATGCCGACGAGGTGATGGGCGAGATCGAAACCCGCATGCAGGCGGCGTCCCAGGCGCTGGATTTCGAGCAGGCGGCCGTGCTGCGCGACCAGATGCGCGCCCTGGCCAAGGTCTTGCAGCAACAGTCCATGGACAACGTGGGCCCGGAAGCGGTCGACATTATCGCCGTGGCCGCGGGTGAGGGCGGGGTGTGCGTGAACCTGGCCATGGTCAGGGGTGGGCGCCACCTGGGCGACCGGGCCTTCTTCCCCAGTCAAGTGCATGACGAATCGCCCGGCGAGGTGCTGGCCGCCTTCATCGCCCAGCATTATCAGCAGGCGCGGCTGCCGGGCGTGCTGGTGTGCTCGCATGCCTTGCCCGATCCAGGGCTGATCACGCTCATGAACAGCGAGGGCGGCGGGCGCACGCGCGTGCTTCTGCGCCCGCGCGACCTGCAGCGCCTGTGGCTGGAGCAGGCGCAGAAAAATGCCGAACTGGCGCTGGCGCGCCGCCTGACCGAATCCGGTACGCGCGCCGCGCGCACGCTCGCGCTCGCCACCTTGCTGGATCTCGATACGGACGACGACGCGCTCGATGCCCTGCACGTCGAGTGCTTCGACATCAGCCATACGGCGGGCGAGGCCACGCAGGCCTCCTGCGTGGTGTATCAGCATCACGACATGCAGGCCGCCATGTATCGTCGCTACAACATCGCCGGCATCACGCCCGGGGATGATTACGCGGCGATGCGCCAGGCTTTGTCGCGACGCTATGCCCGGGTCGCCGATGGCGAAAGCGCGCTGCCGGACATCGTGCTCGTCGATGGCGGCAAGGGGCAGATCGGCGTGGCGCGCGAGGTGTTTGCCGAACTGGGGCTGGACATCCGCGTGCTGGTCGGCGTGGCCAAGGGCGAAGGGCGCAAGACCGGACGCGAGACCCTGGTCTTCGCCGACGGGCGCGCGCCGGTCGCGCCGGGCGCGGCTTCCGCCGCGCTGCTGCTGATCGCGCGTATCCGCGACGAGGCGCATCGCTTCGCGATCACCGGGATGCGCAGTCGGCGGGCCCGGGCGCGCAATGTGTCGCGCCTGGAAGAGATCGAAGGCGTGGGGCCGCGCCGCCGTCAGCGCCTGCTGGCCCGGTTCGGCGGTTTTTCCGGCGTCGTCGACGCCAGCGTTGAAGAGTTGCGTTCGGTCGACGGCATTTCGGCCGGAATGGCGGAACGTATTTATCAGGCCTTGCGCTAGCCCGGAAATTTCGTCAGCGAGCTTTCGGAAGTAATTTTCATGTGGCGGCGTGATGCGGTGGTGTCGCGGTGGTGCTGCGTTGGCGTTCGGGAGGGTTTTTCGAGCCTGCGCACACAATTCCCCCTACCCCCGTT
>JACDJB010000322.1_pt1 | contig 54767 bp, 53 predicted proteins | sample 7454121 | NCBI WGS metagenome assembly JACDJB01 (sample SAMN14253290, study PRJNA609438) | sludge metagenome | isolation source: sludge after 25d culture with pyrite | collected 2018-12-20 | reverse complement strand
AAACCACGCCAGATGATCCTCTGGCAGCCACTCCTTGAGCGACGGCGGCAAAAGCAAAAGTTGATCGGGTTCGTAGGGGCGGTAGGTCGTAGGCATGCGTCATTTTAATTCAACGCGTTTCTACCGCCCAGGCTCCTAGGATGTGAGAGATATTGCGTACATCTACGTGTGTACAACCAGAGTGAAGAAAATGTATACTGCCATTGTGTAACCATTCATGAGACAAGCGATGGCATTGACGACAAAACTATTCAAAAATGGCAATTCTCAGGCGGTGCGCATTCCTGCCCGCCTGGCGTATGTGCCTATGGATTTAGTGCTGGAGATCGAGCGCGTAGGGGACGAATTGCGCCTGCGCCCGGTGCGCCGCCCGCTGACGGGTGTGCTGAAAAAGTTCGCCGCATTTTCTCCGGATTTCATGGCGCAGGGGCGGGGTGATCATGCGCAAAAAGATCGGGATGCGCTGTAATGCCGCGCTATATGCTGGATACCAACATCTGTATTTATCTGATGAAGCATCAACCGGCAGGGGTGGCACGGCGGTTCGCACAATGCCGGGTAGGCGATGTGGTGCTTTCAGCGATAACGCATGCAGAGCTGCAATATGGCGTGCAGGCGGCGGCAGACCCGAAGCGCGAGCAGGCGCGGCTCGATGCCTTGCTCGAAGATATCCCGGTGATGCCCTTTGATGCTGCTGCCGCTCGGGCGTATGGGCCGGTTCGCATGGCAAGCCGGAACAGCACCAGGGATCACCTCGATAAGCTGATCGCCGCTCATGCGCTGGCGCTCGATATCGTTTTGGTAACGAACAATCCGGGCGATTTCATGCGTTACCCTGGCCTGCGTTCAGAGAACTGGGTGGGGTGAGGCGTGCTCACCGCCGCCCGAACAGCCGCGGCAGCGCCGTCAGGCCCTGCACGATGCCGCCGCGCATGAAGAAGACGATGAAAATGATGAAGGCGCCGAACAGTATCGGCCAGCGCGCCCAGTAGCTGGAGACGATGTCGCTGAGCCAGATGTAGGTGGTTGCGCCGACGATGGGCCCCAGCGGCGCGTTCACGCCGCCCAGGATGGACATGAAGACGATGTTGGCGGATTCGTTCATCGACGCCTTGCTCACGGGCACGAGCAGCCACTGGAAGGCCGAGAGGGCGCCGGCCATGCCCGTCATGGCGCCCGAGAGCGTGAAGACGAAGACCCGGTAGCGGGCCACGGGGTAGCCGACCGCCTGCAGGCGCTCGGCGTTGTCCTTCATGCCGCGCAGCGCCAGCCCGAGGGGCGAGCGCACCAGGGCAAGGAACAGGCCGAAGATGAGCAGCAGCACGCAGGCTGAAAAAACGTACAGGCGCGTGCTGCTGCCCAGGGCGATGTCCATGAAGCCCAGCGACAGCAGGGGACGCTCGAAGCCCGTCAGACCCGACGGCCCGCCCGTGACGCTGCGCCAGCTCATGGCGACGAAATACACCAGCTGGGCGAAGGCCAGGGTCATGAGGATGAAGTAGACGTCTTTGAGCCGGGCGGTCAGGAAGGCGACCAGCATGGCCGACAGCGCGCCGGCCAGGGCGGCCACCAGCAGCAGGGGGATGGCGCTGAGCGTGGTTTCCTTGAGCAGGTAGCCCGTGGCGTAGGCGCCGATGGCCAGGAAGGCGGACTGGCCGAAGGACAGCATGCCGGCGTGGCCCAGCATCAGGCTGAAGGCGAGCGCGGCGATGGCGTAGATGAGGATGTCGATCGCGAGCGAGGCGGGAACGGCAAACGGCAGGACGAGCACGAAGAGCAGGATGCCTGCGCAGTTCAGAAAGACTTTTCCGGGCATTGACCAGGTCCTCAATCAGCGTTTTCCGAACAGGCCGGTGGGCCGGAACAGCAGCACCGCCATCATGGCCAGGTAGCTGGCGGGCCAGGCGGCGAGCGAATCGATGTAGGTGGCGAACTCCTGCAGCAGGCCGATGAGCAGTCCGGCGAAGATGGCGCCGTACAGATTGCCCAGGCCGCCCACGACCACCACGATGAAGGACACGACCAGGATGTCCATGCCGACGAACGGGTGCAGCCCGCGCAGCGGCAGGCTGAGCGCGCCCGCGAGCGCCGTGAGCAGGGCGCCGAAGGCGAAGCTGAGGGCGAACAGCACGCGGATGTCGATACCCAGCAGCACGACGGCTTCGGGCTTTTCGATGGCGGCCCGGATCAGGGCGCCGGCGCGCGTGCGCTCGATGAAAAGCCAGGCCAGCAACACGATGAGGGCCGCCGCCGCGAAGATGAAGATGCGGAATTTCGGGTAGAAGACGGGGCCCAGCTTCATGGCGCCCGCCAGGGCGGGGGGCGGCAGCGCGCTGGCGCCGGCGCCGCCCCAGATCATGATGATGACTTCCTGCGTGATGATGGCCACGGCAAACAGCGCCATGAGCAGGAAGTTCTCGTCATCCGGGCCCGAGCCGTACAGGTGGCGCAGCATGCCGCGCTCCAGCAGCGCGCCCAGCACCGCAGTGATGAGCGCGCCCGCCAGCAGGCCCCACCAGTAGGAGCCGGCGGCGGCGCCGATGCTGTAGGCCAGGTAGCCGCCGATGGCGAACAGCGCGCCATGGGCGAAGTTGGGGATGTTGAGCATCCCCAGGATGAAGGTCAGGCCAAACGCGGTCAGGGCGTATAGGGCGCCACTGGTCAGACCGTTGAGCAGTTTGATGAGGAACAGGGTCACTGGTCGACAACGCCTTTGCATTCGAGCGCATCGGCCGGCACGCTGCCATCGCTGGTGGCGATGATGCGGGCCACGTCGAACTTGCCCTGGATGTCCGCCGGTGCCTTGCCTTCGGTCACGAAGAACGGCCGGAACGCCTGGTGGGTAGCGGCGTCCATGGTCATGCTGCCCACGAGCGTGTCATCGGAATGCCAGCCCTCCAGCGCCGTTGCCAGGTTGAGCGGCGTGATCGTGTCCAGGCCCGAGAGCGCGGCCAGCAGCATTTGCATGACGGCGTAACCGCTGCCCGCCGGATAGCCGGGCGGCTCGTCGAAGCGCTCGATGTAGCGTTCGGACATGCTTTTGGCCACCGGGTTGTCGATGGTGTAGTAGAACGCCGTGCCGATGATGATGCCTTGCGAGATGGCGGGATCCAGGCGCAGGTAGTCTTCGATGCCGCTGCCCCAGGGCACGAGGATCTTCGCTTGCTGCGTCAGGCCGAAAGAGTAGGCGGTGCGCAGCGACTGTGCCGTGTCCAGGCCGAAGTTGTTGAACACGACGACATCGGGCGCGGCGGCGGAAATTTCCCCCATGTAGGGGCTGAATTCCTTCTCGCCCAGGACGTGGCGCTGCGAGCCCACGATTTCGATCCCCAGTTCGGGCGCGAACTTGCGCTCCAGCTCTTCGACCGTCCAGCCGAAGGCGTAATCGGAGGTGAGCAGGTACCAGCGCTTGGCGTCGGGATATTGCTTGACCATGGCCTCCATCGAGGCGCGCACGCCGGCGTAATACGGCGGCGCCCACTGGAAGTTGTAGCGGTGGCAGGGCAGGGGGCCGCCGCTGAAGGCGTGTACGATTTTCTCGCGCAGGGCGAACTCGGATACGGCGGCGGACACGTCGTCGGCCCAGGGGCCGGCGATGGCGACCAGCTTCTCGCGCTCGTTCGCCTGGCCGATGCGGCGGATGGCCGTGCCCACGTCGCCGGCCGTGTCGCTCGAGACGTATTTGATCTTCAGATTCGCGCCCGATGCGCGGTTGAAGTCTTCCAGCGCCATCTGCTGGCCGCGCTGGATGCGCTCGCCGTCGGCGGCGTAGGGGCCGGTCAGCGGGATGATGCCCAGAATGGTGGCTTCTCTTTGCTGGGCGAACAGCGGCATGCTAATGAGCGGCAGCGTGCTGGCGCCCGCAAGTGCGGTGGCGGTTTTCAGGAAAGACCGTCGTTGGGTGAAGGTGGCCATGGGTGTGTCTCCGATGTCACGAGTGAGGGTGGCTGCCGACGCCAAGGTGGCGTTTGAGCAGGTCCGGGTTGTTCAGCAAGGTGTCGGTGCTCGCCTCCAGGGCGATGCGGCCGTTTTCCAGCAGGTAGGCGTGGCTGGCGATTTCCAGTGCGATATCCAGTTTTTGTTCCACGATCAGCAGCGAGAGGCGCGTTTGCTGCAGGCGCTTGAGCACGTCCAGCACCTGGTCGACCATCACGGGGGCCAGGCCCTGCGAGGGCTCGTCCAGCAGCAGCAGGCGGTGATCCAGCATGAGGGCGCGCGCAATGGCCACGAGCTGCTGCTCGCCGCCGGACAGGGCACCGCCCTGGCGATCCATGAGCCGCGCGATGAGGCTGAACTCGTCCAGGATCTGCTCCAGCGGCCAGCCGCTGCCGCTGACCTTGGCCAGGCTGAGGTTTTCCCGCACGGACAGATGCGTGAAAATGCCTCTGTCCTCGGTGACGGCGACGATGCCGTGCTTTTTGACGATTTCGTCCGGGCGCAGCGGGGTCAGTGCGGCGCCGTCGAAGGTGATGCTGCCCGCGCTGGCGCGCAGCAGGCCGCAGATGCAGCGCAGCGTGGTCGTCTTGCCGGCGCCGTTGCGCCCCAGCAGGGTGACGGCGCTGGCGCCGGGTACGGACAGCGAGACGTCGTGCAGTATCCGGCTTTCGCCGTAGGCCGCGTGCAGGCCTTCGATGACGAGCCCGCTCATGCGGCCACCGCGCTGCGTCGCTTGCCGAAATAGGCTTCCTGCACGGCCGGGTTGGCGTCGATGTCGGCCGGTGCGCCGCTGGCCAGCACTTCGCCGAAGTTCAGCACGCTGATGGTGTCCGCAAGCGCCAGGACCAGTTCCATGTTGTGTTCGATCAGCAAGATAGTGAAACGGCTGCGCAGGGTCTTGAGGACATCCACGGTTTCGTGCAGCTCGCTGGCCGACAGGCCGCTGGTGGGCTCGTCCAGCAGCAGGAGCCGGGGCCGGCAGCACACGGCGATGCCGATGTCGATGAGGCGTTGCACGCCGTAGGGCAAGGTGTTGGCGGGGTGGTCGGCCACATCATCCAGGCCCAGCAAGGCCAACGTTTCCGCGACCTGGCTCTCGGCCTGGGCGCCGCGCGCGCCGCTGCGCCAGGCCCAGTGGTTGCCCAGCGAGCGGGCCGCCGCCAGGCGCAGGTTTTCCCGGACGGTCAGGTTGGCGAAGATGTTGGTGCGCTGCCAGGATCGCGCAATGCCCAGGCGCACGCGTTCGGCCGGCGCCAGGTTCGTGATGTCTTCGTTCTGGAACCGGATGCGTCCGCTGCTGACGGGATAAAAGCCGGTCAGCAGGTGGAAGAAAGAGGTCTTGCCCGCCCCGTTGGGGCCGATGATGACGTGCAGCCGGTTTTCCTCGAAGGCGAGCGACACGTCATTGACTGCGGTCACGCCGCCAAAGCGTTTGGAGAGATGTTCGGTCTGGAGCAGGTTGGAGGCCATGATGATGCTACGCCAGCGAGGGCAAAACGTGGTGTTCCAGGGATTGCGCCAGGTCGAGCAAGGCGAAATCGTCGCAGTCGGGCCGCGTCAGCATGAGGCTGAACGGCCCGCCGTCCACGCGCAGCGGCGTGGGCAGGGCCAGCGAAGGCCAGCCGGTCAGGTTGGCGGGCCATTGGAACGCGACCAGGGCGTCGCGCACGGCCTGCATGCCCTGGCCGGTGGCGACGGTATCCGCGTCCCGCGCCGGCACGGCGCAGGGAAAGGTCGGGTTCAGCAGAAAATCAACGTTGCGCGTGGCGTCGCGCAGCTGGCGCGTCCAGAGGCGCCGGTAGCGCTGGGCGTCCAGGTAGTGGCTGGCCGGAATCTGGCGGCCGGCGAGCAGGAAGGGCAGTATGCCGGGGTCGATGTCCTGCGCGCGCCGGCGCAGGTTTTCCGTGTGGTAGCTGGCCGATTCGCCGAGCATGATGACGAGCCAGGCCTGGAATCCCGTGTGCCAGTCCGGGTGGTCGAAGGCGTCGATGCGGTGGCCGTGGGCGCGCAGTTGCGCGAGGACGGTCTCGAAGGCGGCCTGTACGGCGGGGCTGCATTGTTGCAGCAGGGCGGTGTCCACGCCGATGCGCAGGGGCGCATCCGCACTGTGTGCCGGGGACGGATCTTCTCCGGCAAGACCGGCCAGCAGGCTGTGCACGTCGGCCACGCTGCGCGCCATGGGGCCCAGGTGATCCAGCGACCAGGCCTGCGGAATGGCATCGCGGGCATCGACACGGCCATAGGTGGGCTTGAGGCCGACGAGTTCGCAGCAGGCTGCGGGGATGCGGATGGAGCCGCCGGTATCCGAGCCGACCCCGGCCACCGTCAGGCCGGCGGCGATGGCCGCCGCCGTGCCGCCGCTGGAGCCGCCCGGCAGCAGCGCAGGGAAGGCGGGGTTCACGACGCGCCCGAAGCAGCGGTTGTTGCTGGTGACCCCGAAGGCATATTCATGCAGGTTGTTCTTGCCCAGGATGACGGCGCCGGCCGCGTCAAGGCGGGCGACGATGGGCGCATCGTGGCCGGCGACGTGGTCGCGCAGGACGCGGCTGCCCGCCGTGGTGCGGCCACAGGCGGTGGGCAAGATATCCTTGATCGACAGCGGGATGCCGTCCAGCGGGCCGCGCGGCGTGCCGCCGGCGATGCGTGCCTGCGCCGCACGCGCCTGCGCCAGGGCCGCGTCGTGGAAAACGGTGATGTAGGCGCGCGTGTGCCCATCGGTCGCGTCGATGCGCTGCAATAGCGTTTGCGCGAGGTCGACGGGACTGCGCTCACCGGCACGAAACTGCGCTCCCAGCGTGGCGATGGAAGGCAGGGTGGCGGGCAGGGCGCTGGGCATGGCATCCATGGTTTCGTCAGCCTGCGCCGCCGCTTGGCGGCGCTTCAACTGGCCGGTAAGTGGTGGCCGGTTCCGTGCCTTCGGGCCGGGCGACCGGGAAAGGCGGGCTTGCCAGCGCCAGCAGGGCATCGAACAGCGCGCGCTGCCCTGCATCGAGCGGGAAGGAGCCCGGCGCGGCCGCACTTCCCTGGCCGATGGGTGCCTCTGCGGTGGACATCGGTGAGTGCTCTTGTTCGTACGGAAAAATTCATCGTAGCGCGTTGTCCGATATGCGACAAGCGCATGATGAGCGTGCTCAATGACTACGCGAAGGGTCGAGCGTCATACCACAGCAACAGGCTCACTATCGTGCCCGCGAAATGTAAGTTCCTGAATAGTGGCTCTGATCGGCCTACAAGAGTTCTGTAGACATCAAGACTTCCAGCTTTACCAAAGGTTGCACAGTTGGCGCAGACTTCTTGGCTATCAAGGCTTGGCAATTGATCTCTTTTGGGGTAACTTAGTTCGTCTAACGAACTAATGTGCGAAATTCGGTTGGTTGCTAGCACAGGACATCATCTGCGGCGCCAGATCCGAATCGTAGCGCCTCGCTTGTGTGTATAAACAAACAAAATATCTAAAATTAAATGACATCATTGTTGGAGATTGATTTACATGAAGATAAATAAGAGAGAGGTGTATGCGGCATTGCTAACTTTTTCTGTTGGCGTATTGTGCCTTTCGGCGGGTGCTGTATATGGTGTAGGAACGCTGACTGAGACTGATTCAGGTTCTTATCCGTTTTTATTGGGCGTTATATTAGTTATCTTAAGCGCCTTGCTGTTGATCATGCCCTCTAATGAGGCTGGCACGCTTGATGTGTCATCGCTTAAGCTGGGCTGGATGGATCGACTGAAAAAGTACCGCTCATGGTTGTTTATCACCATAAGTATAGTAGGGTTTGTTGTGTTGAATCAGTATGGTGGATTTGTAATAGGAACTTTTTTCCTTGTGTTTTGTTCCGGATTTGCTGATCCTAAAAATTCGCCCACTACAGTTCTGACGATCGCTTTTTGCTCGACAATTGCTTCCGTCGTGGTGTTTTATTACGGTTTGAACTTGCCATTCACCTTGTTTACGTGGGACTGAACATGATTGATAATCTGATTCTTGGTCTGAATACTGTATTTGTTTGGCAAAACCTGTTGTATTGTTTTTTCGGTGTTTTTGTCGGAAATTTGATTGGGGTGCTGCCTGGAATAGGTCCTCTGGCGGCTTTGTCAATGTTGCTGCCAATGACTTATGGGCTTGGGCCGATACCTTCATTGATGATGCTAGCAGGATTATATTATGGCACCAGCTACGGTGGGGCAATAACAGCGATTCTGTTGAATATTCCCGGAACGGCGCAGCATGCGGTGGTATGTGTAGACGGACACCCCATGGCGAAGCAAGGTAAGGCAGGTTCTGCGATTTTTATGGGGATTTTCGCTTCGTTTGTAGGGACCTGTTTTGGTGTCATTATTCTTTCGATGTTTAGCCCGGTTATAGCAAGAGTGGCATTGAAATTCGGCGCACCAGAATATTTTGCCTTGATGTTGCTCGGTTTGTTGGCTGCATCAGGGCTCACAACGGGTTCACCCCTAAAAGGCATTGTTGCCGTTATTTTCGGTCTTGTATTCGGTTTCATCGGCGCAGATATGTTCAATGGCAAGCTTCGTATGACTTTTGGTCTGGTAGAGCTGCAGGACGGTGTATCTTTGGTTGCTTTGGCGCTAGGGCTGTTTGGTGTGATGGACATTCTGTTGAATGTTGGAAAGCTTGATAATTCCCAAATGACAGATAAAAAAAATGCGAGGCAGAAAAAGGCTGCATTTGTGCGCCCTGGCCCTGGCGACATAAAAAACTCAGTTAATCCCATCATTCGCGGAGGTGTGATAGGTGCGTTTTTTGGTGCTTTACCAGGAACTGGCGGTACATTTGCATCTTTTATGTCTTATACCGCAGAGAAGAAGCTATCTAAAACGCCGGAACGATTTGGCCGTGGTGCGATTGAAGGCGTGGCTGGGCCAGAGTCAGCGAATAGCTCAGCGGATATTACAGCGTTTATACCAACACTGACTCTCGGGATACCTGGGGATGCTGTTATGGCATTAATGCTCGGAGCATTGATGATACATAATATAATCCCTGGCCCAAGGATGATGGCTCAACAGCCCGATTTGTTTTGGGGGCTTATTATGAGTTTTTGGATTGGTAATCTGTTTTTGCTGATTCTCAATATTCCGTTGGTGAACATATGGGTGAAGCTTTTGACCGTTCCTTACCGTATCATGTATCCCATAATATTGATTCTCATATGTATAGGCGCCTATAGCTCAGACTACACTATGTTTGATGTGTTGGTGGTATTAGTAATCGGGATTTTTGGGTACGTGATTACCAAACTTGGCTTCGAGCCTGCACCTTTGCTCATGGGTTTTGTGTTAGGGCCGATGGTAGAAGAGAATTTTCGACGCTCTTTAAGCCTGTCTGGTGGTAATCTTACCGTTTTTATGACGCGACCTATCAGTGGCGTCTGCTTGGCCATCTGTTTCATGATGCTCTGCGTCACATTGTATAAACAAATTAAACCACGCCGTGTCAGAGGCTGACCATTTGTAGAGCTGCCCGAAGGTAAGGTAAATATTTTTCTTCGACTTGGGCAGGGTTTGTACGTAACGCGTGGGTGCTGATGTTTAGGGCCCCAAGGACTTGTCCATCCTGTGCAAAAACAGGAATCGCAATAGAGCACAAACCCAGCTCGAGCTCTTGATTTACAAAGGCATATCCGTTTGCTTTGTCACGAGCAAAGATGGCCATCAATGCGTCTGGTTCGGTAATGGTATGCGGTGTATGACGAGTTAGCGTCGATGCGGCCAGGATTTTTCGTTGCTCGGATACTGGCAAGTTGGAGAGAATCGCGCGACCCATTGATGTGCAGAACGCGGGTAAGGTGCTCCCGACGTGCAGCGAGCTGCTCATTATCCGCAGTTTCTCTTCGGAGGATCGTGCGACATAAATGATATCAGTGCCTTCCAACACTGCGAACGATGATGATTCGCCGGTGCGACGAGTGATTTCTTCTAGCACCGGCTGTATCGCCTGAGGGTAGTCGGCGATGGCGAGAAATCCTTCAGCCAAGGTGAGGATTTTAGGAGTCAGTCGAAATTTTCGATCACATTCTATGACATAGCCTAGCGTTTTCAAGGTGATCAGGACGCGCCTCACGGTAGCGCGGGGTAAATCCGTTAGACGTGCTAGCTCGGCCATTGATAGGGCAGTACGCGAGCGGGAGAACGTCTCTAGAATCGCAAGTCCACGCGCAAAAGACAGTAAAACATCGCCCGTGGTCGGTGGCGTATCAGGTAGTTTAGGGTTCATGATTGAGGTGTTGAGTAAAGGTAACATTTACTTAAACTTGCCGAGTATAGCGCGCAGCGGCCAACAGCACGTAAATTCCGATGCAGACTGTTAAACGCCTTGGCAGCAGATGTATTTTAGGGTACTTTATGTTCGTGTACCGAACGATTGTGCGAAAACAAGATAAAGGAGACAGGATTGAGTAAGGTGTGCTCGGATGTATCGAGTGGCCTCAGTGGCATCAAAGATGGCGATACCATCATGATCGGGGGCTTTGGTCCAGCAGGGCAGCCGATTGACTTGATCGAAGGGATGCTAAGTCTGAAGCTGCAAAACTTGACTGTAATTAGCAACAATGCTGGAAACGGAGACACAGGGCTGGCAGCGCTGTTGGCGACAGGCCAAGTCAGCAAAATAATCTGCTCGTTCCCCCGGCAACATGATTCGTGGGTTTTCGACCGACTGTATAGATCAGGAGAATTGGAGCTGGAGCTGGTGCCGCAGGGTAACTTAGTGGCGCGAATTCAGGCCGCAGGTGCGGGCTTGGGGGCGATCTATACACCTGTAGGATATGGGACAGAACTCTCAGCGGGTAAAGAGGTTCGCATCATCAATGGCAGCGGGTATGTGCTTGAGTACCCGCTGTATGCGGACTTTGCCTTGATCAAAGCTCATGTTGCAGATCGGCAAGGCAATCTCCTTTATCGGAAAACAGCCAGAAATTTCGGACCCATCATGGCTCCTGCGGGTCGGGTATCGGTCGCTCAAGTTGATCAAATCGTTGAGCCCGGAGAGATCGACCCTGAGAGCGTGGTGACGCCAGGAATTTTTGTTCAACGGGTTGTCAGTAGCGCTGGCAATCAAGGGGTTTGACATGGCACGTATGGGATGGAGCAGTGAAGAGATCGCACAACGAGTGGCCGCTGATATTTTTCCGGACGCGTACGTCAATCTTGGCATTGGCTTACCCACTTTGGTTGCAAATTATTTGGATCCGGCGCGCAACATCATGCTTCACAGTGAGAACGGTGTTTTGGGTATGGGGCCATCCCCCAAGCCGGATGACGAAGACATGGACTTACTTAACGCAGGCAAGCAGCCGGTGACCATAGTGCCCGGTGCGGCATTTTTTCATCATGGAGACTCTTTCACGATGATGAGGGGCGGGCATATTGATGTATGCGTGCTCGGTGCGTTTCAAGTCGCGATGAATGGTGATCTTGCTAATTGGAGCACAGGGAATATTGATGCAATTCCAGCTGTTGGTGGCGCTATGGATCTCGCCGTCGGCGCGCGTAATGTTTGGGTAATGATGAAACATGCCACGAAGGAAGGGCGTTCAAAAATTGTCCGGCATTGTGACTACCCTTTGACTGGATTGGCATGCGTCGATCGTGTCTATACGGACTTATGTGTGCTTGATGTACACGAAGGAGCGCTTTGGGTAAAGGATATCGTTCCCGGCTTGGATTATAAGTCACTTTGTGAATTGACGGATGCACCACTAAATGAATATTGATCTAAAAACAATTGAGGAGGCAAGTATTGTACTGGGTGTAATATATATAACGAGCATTTTAGTTGAAGTTTCATGGAGATAAATATGTCGCAATATATCAGTGGGACCAGTTATAGTGATGGCAAAACGCAACACGCAGTAGCCTACCGGATGAAACACGGGGAACGGCCAGGTTTCAAAATGACCGAATTGGTTCTTGAGCAAGGTCAAATTATTCCATGGCATACGCATTCTGTTGTTAACGATACTTTTTATGTCGTTGAAGGCCAATTGCGTGTAGAGGCAAAAGACCCGGATGACAAGGTTGTTCTGGATCCCACGCAAACTCATACTATAAAATCCGGGCGTCCGCATTTTGTCTGCAGCAATAATGGTGAGAGAGTGCACTTCATCGTGATTGGCGATACTCAGCGGGCAGGTACGTACGATTACATCCCTTACGAGAAAGAGGATTGAGTGTTTGCTTAATAAGGCAGTTTGGTTGAAATTGAGATAAATTTTATAGGATGTGAATCATGTCAGTTCATCGAGTAGCGGTCATACAGGACGCGCCAATCCCTGATGACGCTAACGCCACTATTGAATTGATGGCGGAGCTTGCTCAAAAAGCTAAAGAAAAGGGCGCCGACCTCGTCTTGTTCCCTGAAGGTTTCGTCGGTGGGTATCTGCGTGGCGCCAATTTTTCGGCTTTTGTCGGTGGGCGCGCACCGGAAGGTCGCGCCGAACTACAGCACTATGCAGAAAATGCCATTGCGGTTCCCAGCGATGCCACTGATCGCATCGGAAAGATTGCGCGTGACAACAATATGCACATGGTTGTGGGCATCATTGAAAAAGGTGGCGGAACGCTTTACTGTTCAGTGTTGTTCTTCGACAGGAACGGGACGCTTCTGGGCAAGCATAGAAAGTTGATGCCGACCGGCATGGAACGTCTAATTTGGGGCTACGGGGATGGTTCAACATTACCAGTATTTGAAACGGATATTGGTAATGTCGGTGCTGTAATTTGCTGGGAAAATTACATGCCATTGATGAGAATGGCGATGTACGGAAAAGGTGTGCAAATCTATTGTGCGCCAACAGCGGATGATAAAGACTATTGGATTGGAACAATGCGGCATATAGCGTTAGAGGGTCGATGCTATGTGCTTTCATCATGTCAATTCATGCGCGGTGCCGACTACCCAACCAGCGTTTTTAAAAATAAATACAACCCAGACCCTGACTTTATACTGATGCACGGTGGGAGCTGCATCATTGATCCGGATGGAAATATCATCGCAGGTCCTGTTTACGACGAGAAAGCCATTCTTGTTGCTGATATATCTTTGGATCTAATTACGCGCGGGAAAATGGATTTTGATGTTGTGGGACATTACTCGCGTCCTGATGTCTTTTCCATGAAAGTTGATACGCGAAAAAAGGATGCTGTTACCTACGGTAATTCGGGGGACGATTGAGAGTACTACGGGGCGGCTCACTTTTGCTTCCGAGAACTTTTATCTACCCAATTCGAGTGATATTCATGTTGGAGAAATATTGTGATTAAAAATCTACTCAAGCTCGCAACCGTTGCGGCACTTTCATGCGCCTTTGCTGGGCCCGCTGTGGCGGAAGATTCTTACCCATCAAAAACTGTGAATATTATTGTTGGCTATAAACCGGGAGGTTCAACATCAATTTTAGGTCGAAAGTTGGCGGACAGCTTATCAAAAAAAACAGGAGCTACTTTTATTGTCCTTAATCGTCCGGGTGCGAATAGCAATGTAGCGATGCGAGACGTATTGAAAGCAAAACCTGATGGGTATAACCTGATGTTGGTTTCTATTTCCAACGCGATTAATCAGAGCGTATATAAGGATTTGGAATTCAATCTGGTGACGGATTATCAACCTCTGGCATTGTTAGGTACTATTCCCAACGTTCTTGCCGTGAATCCGAAACTCCCGATCAAGACTTTGGATGATTATCTCAAGTACGCTAAGGAGCACCCGGGCAAAGTGACGTGTTCCAATCCCGGCAACGGTTCATCAGCCCACTTGTCTTGCCTACTGCTCAATGATCGAACTGGAATCGACGCACGACCGATTCCCTACCCTGGAAGCGGTCCCTCGATGACTGCACTTGTGGCAGGTGAGGTAGATTCAGCCCTGGATAATTTGTCTCCTATGCTTGGCTTTTTCGAGAGCAAAGATTTGCGGCCCATCAGTATTGCGGCAGCCAAGCGTTCCCCAATTTTGCCAGATGTTCCTACGATGGCAGAAAGTGGCCTGGATGACTTCCAGGTAGCGGCCTGGTTTGGGCTGGTGTTACCCAAGGGGACACCGGCCGGTATCGTGAATAAGTTGAGCACCTTGATCAATGATGAGCTGCGAACGGATGACATGAAGGAATTTCTTGAATCCAAGGGTTATACGGTACCGGATCCCGACAATAATAGTCCTGAGCAGTTCGGTGCCTACATGGAGAGTGAGGTTCAGCGCTGGGGCAAGGTTGCCAAGGCTGCTAACTTGAGCGTCAAGTAAAAGCTGCATTTGATGTCCGGCATTGAAGGGTGCGTACGAGCGGCAATGAGTCGCTCATACGCACCCTTTTCGCTGCTGTCTCTGATTATTTTGTATACGTAAAACAAGGGCACTTTTGAATGAGCAACCATCAATACGAGGCCACACTATACTCACTCAATAACCGCGTCGCCCTCGTCGCCGGCGCCGGCAGCGCGCCCACCGGCCTGAGCATCGGTAAGGCCACGGCCCTGCTGCTGGCCGCGCGTGGCGCGCAGGTGGTGGCGCTGGATATCGATTCCGCGCTGGCGCAGGGCACCTGTGATGCGATTCTCGCGGCCGGCGGCCAGGCCATGGCGGTGCAGGCCAACGTGGCCAGCGAGGCGGACATGGCGCGCGCCGTGCAGGCCGCCGTGGCGCACTTCGGCGGTCTGGACATCTACATCGCCAACGCGGGCATCGGCAAGCTGGGCGGGCCCATGGAAACGTCCCTGGAAGACTTGCTGCGCATCCAGGCGGTGAACGTGAACAGCCTGCTCATCGGCAGCCGGCTGATGGTACCGCAGCTGCTCGCGCGCGGGGGCGGCGCCATCGTCAGCCTGTCTTCGGTGGCCGGCCTGCGCTACCTGGGCTATCCGCACCTGGCCTACAGCGTCACCAAGGCCAGCGTGATCCACTTCACGCGCATGCTCGCGCAGCAGTACGCGCCGCAAGGCATCCGCGCCAATACGGTGGTGCCGGGCCTCATCGACACGCCGCGCATCCAGAGGAACGTGGGCAAGGCGTATTCCGCCGGCGAGGATCCGGCGGAGGTGCGCCGGCGTCGCGACGCGCAGGTGCCCATGGGGCGCATGGGCACGGCGCAAGAGGTGGCCCGGGCGGTCGCCTTCCTGTGCTCGAACGAGGCGGCCTATATCACGGGCACCGAACTGGTCGTCGATGGCGGCCTGTCGGGCACGATGCGCGCGGGAGGCCAGTGACATGAACGCGCATCTGCCCCCCGTGCTGCGCGATCTGGCCCTGCCGGTGATCGGCGCGCCCATGTTTACCGTCAGCTACCCCGCGCTGGCGCTGGCGCAGTGCAAGGCCGGGATCGTGGGCGCCCTGCCGGCGCTGAATGCGCGCACGCCCGCGTTGCTGAACACCTGGCTCACGCAGATGATGCAGGATCTGGCCGCGCACCGGCACGCGCACCCCGGGGCCAAGACAGGCCCGCTGGCGGTCAACCTCATCGTGCACGACAGCAACCAGCGCCTGGCGCAGGATCTGGACACTTGCGTGCGGCATCGCGTGCCCATTCTGATCACTTCGCTGCGCGCGCCGGTGCGCACGGTCATCGATGCCGTGCACGGCTATGGCGGCATCGTCCTGCACGACGTCATTCACCTGCGTCACGCGCGCAAGGCCCTGGACGCGGGCGTGGACGGGCTGGTGCTGGTGGCCACGGGGGCCGGTGGTCATGCGGGCCGGCTGTCTCCGTTTGCGCTGCTGGGCGAGGTGCGCGCCGCTTATGCGGGGCCGCTGGCCCTGTCGGGCGCCATCACGACCGGGCGGGATGTGCTGGCGGCCCAGGCCATGGGGGCGGATTTCGCCTACATGGGCACGCGCTTCATCGCGTCGCAGGAATCCAATGCGAGCGATGCGTACAAGGCGGCGCTGCTGGACGCGGCGGCCGCTGACATTGTCTATACGCCTTATTTTACCGGCGTGCACGGCAACTACCTGCGCGCCAGCATCGCGGCGGTGGGGCTGGATCCCGATGCACTGGGCGCGGCAGACGGGCCGGCGCCCGCGTTCGCCGCCGGCGGCGCAAACCGCAAGTTCAAGGCCTGGAAGGATATCTGGGGTGCCGGGCAGGGAGTGGGGCAGATTCACGACCTGCCGGCAACCGCCGACATCGTAGCCAGGCTGGCACAGGAATACGCGGCGGCGCGTGCGCGGCTGGCCCTGGGCTGAGCCGCGCGGGTACCGGCGGCGCTCAGTCCAGCCCGCGCGCCGTGGCGTTGCGCCGGCTGTCGGCCACGCCCGTCAGCGTGCCGTCGGTTTCGCGTGAAATCCCCTTGACAGAGCCGAAGAAAGGCGTGCCGGGCGCGGCGTGGGTCAAGGACAGCCCGCCCTCGGCCAGCGCCGCGACGGTGGCGGCGGGCAGGCTGGCTTCGGCGAGCAGCTCGCCCCCCAGGCTCATGGACCAGCGTGGCGCGTCGATGGCCTGCTGCAGCGGCGTGTTGCTTTCTACCAACGCCTGGATGACTTGCGCCAGCGTGAGCGTCTGCCCGGGGCCGCCCGGCGTGGACAGGGAGTGGCGCAGCTGGCCGTCGCGAAACACCATGGAGGGGCACAGGGTGTGCGCCGGGCGCTTGCGCGGGCCGACGACATTGGGGTGGGCGGGGTCGGTGCCGAAGCCGGCCAGACGGTTGTTGAGCACGGTGCCGGTGGCGGCGTCGGTCACGCCACTGCCGAAGGCGTAGAACACGCTCTGGATGATGATGACGGCATTGCCCGCGTGGTCGGCCACGTTGATCACGGCGGTGCCGCCCTGGTTGGGGGGCGTGCCGGGCGCAGCGGCTTTCAGGCGCGCCCGGCCTTCGGCGCCGAGCAAGGGGGCGGCGGGTTCGGCGCCGTGCCGGGGGTCGGCCACGGCGCGCGCGCCCACGCTGAAGGCGGCCTGCGCGGCGCGAATCAGGCGGGCCAGGCGCGCGGGGTCGTCCAGGCGTGCGCCGGCCATGGGCGCGCCGTCTTCCAGCGCCATGAGTTGCAGCAGCAGGTATAAGCCGTAGGAGTTGGGCGGCATGGCGTAGACCTGGTGGCCGCGAAAACGCGTCGACAGGGGTTCGACCCACTCGGGTTCGAAGGCGGCGAAGTCGTCGGGGCGCAAGAGGCCGCCGCGCGCTTCGACGGCGGCGCAGATGCTGCGCGCGATGTCGCCCTGGTAGAACGCCGTGCTGCCCTCGCGCGCGATCTGCTCCAGCGTGTGCGCCAGGGCGGTCTGCACGAGCGGCTGCCCTTCGCTGAGCGGCGCGCCGTCTTGCAGGAACAGCGCGCGGCTGCCGGGGTCGGCGGCGAGCAGGTCGCGGTGCAGGCCGCTGTTGCGCGCCAGCACGGAGGACACGGGTACGCCGTCGCGCGCGAGGGCGATGGCGGGGGCCAGCACCTGGTTCCAGGGCAGGCGCCCGAAGCGCTGGTGCAAGGCGTGCCAGCCGGCTACCATGCCGGGCACGTTGCAGCTCAGCGGCCCTTGTGGCGCGATGCCGTCGGCGAAGCGTTCTGGCGTGGCCAGGGCGGGCGCGTGGCCGGAGGCGTTCAGGCCGGCCATCCGCCCGGAGGCGGCGTCGTGAATCAGGATGAAGGCATCGCCGCCGAAGCCGCAGGCCTGCGGCAAGGCGACGCTGAGCGCGGCCGCGCCCGTCAGGGCGGCGTCGGCGATGCTGCCGTCCTGCTCCAGGCAGGCGATGGCGGCCTGGGTGGCGGCGTCATGGCCGGAGACCACGATGGCGCGACGGCTGACGGCGTGTTGCAAGGCATTCATCGGTATTCCTTTTTCACGAAATCAAGGGTAAACCCCTAGTTTCGGTCGGTTGACCTCAGGGGCTGGACGAAGCATGATTCTCGTTTAAGAGAATTCTCTGAAACGATAATGCTCATGATAGCGGATCAGGGCACGGACAGTGGCGTGACATACGATTTTTTGATCATCGGCGCGGGCGTGGCCGGCCTTTCCCTGGCGTGGCGCCTGGGCGGCCGGGCCAGCGTCGCCGTCGTCGAGGCGGAGTCCCAGCCGGGTTACCATGCGTCCGGGCGTTCGGCGGCCATGTTCATGGAAACTTATGGCACGCCCACGATCCAGGCGCTCACGCGCGCCGGGCGCGCTTTCTATACCGCGCCCCCGGCCGGCTTCGCCGAAGGGCCGCTGCTGGCCGAGCGCGGCGTGCTTTACCTGGTGCGCGAGGATCAGGTCGCGCTGCGCGACGCCATGGTGGCCCAGCTCATGGATACCGGCGCCCCTATCCGCACGCCGGACGCGCAGGAAGTGCTTGCGCGCGTGCCCTGCGTGCGTGCGGCCGGGCTGGTCGGCGCCGTAGAAGAGCCCGAGGCCCGGGATGTGGAAGTGCATGAGCTGCTCCAGGGGTTTTTGCGCGGTGCGCGCCAGCACCGTGATACGGTGTTTTCCTGGGGAAAGGCGGTCACGTGCGCGCAGCGCGCCGAGGGCGTGTGGACGGTGGATCTGGCCGACGGGCGCCAGCTGCGTGCGCATACCGTGGTCAACGCGGCCGGCGCCTGGGCGCAGCGCGTGGCCGGGCTGTTCGGCGCGGTGCAGACGGGTTTGCAGCCGCGCCGGCGCAGCGCCTTTACTTTCCGGCCTGTGAATGCGCTCACGGGCGCGGCCTGGGCACCGGAAGTCGTGGCGCGCTGGCCCGCCGTCGTGGGCGTGGACGAGTCGTTTTATTTCAAGCCGGATGCCGGCCTGCTGCTGGGTTCGCCCGCCAATGCCGATCCGGTCGAACCGCATGACGTCGTGGCCGAGGAAATGGATATCGCATTAGGCATTCACCGCATCACCGGGGCCACGCATCTGCAGATCCGCCGTCCCGGCCACACCTGGGCCGGCCTGCGCACCTTTGCGCCGGATAAGGAGTTCATCATCGGCCGCGACCCGCAGTGCGACGGCTTTTTCTGGCTGGCCGGCCAGGGCGGGTACGGCATTCAGACGGCGCCGGGCGCCTCGCTGCTGGCCGCCAATCTGCTGCTGGACGAGCCGCTGGATGCCAGCCTGTGCGCGGCGGGCGTGGATGCGGCCATCGTTTCCGCGGCGCGCTTTGCCGCCCGTCACTGACACCGCCATTCTTCATTCCGGAGCCACGAATGAAACTGTTTACCGCTTCCTTATCGACCGAGACGAATACCTTTTCTCCCATCCCCACGGGGCTGGATTCGTTTCGCGACAGGGGGTATTACCCGGCCGGCCAGCATCCGGATCGCATGCTGCAGTTTTCCGGGCCGCTGTGGGCCGCGCGCCAGCGCGCCCGCGAGCACGGCTGGACGCTCATCGAAGGCACGGTGGCCGGCGCCACACCGGCGGGCCTGACCACGCGCCACGCCTATGAGACCTTGCGCGACCAGATCCTGGACGACCTCAAGCGCGCCGGGCCGGTGGACGGGGTGGTGCTGGGCCTGCATGGCGCCATGGTGGCGGACGGCTACGAAGATTGCGAAGGCGACCTGATCGGCCACGTGCGCCGCATCGTCGGCCCGGACGTGGTGATCGGCGCGGAGCTGGATCCGCACTGCCACCTGACCGAGGCCATGGTGGAACAGGCCGATTTCATCGTCTGCTTCAAGGAGTACCCGCATACCGATATTCTGGAGCGCGCCTTCGACCTGGTCGACCTGTGCGCGGCGCGCATCCAGGGGCGCATCCGGCCGGCGCACGCCGTGTACGATTGTGAAATGATCTCCATCATGCATACCAGCCGCGAGCCCATGCGCAGTTTCGTGGATCGCATCACCGCGCTGGAAGGCCGGGATGGCGTCCTGTCGGTGTCCATCGCCCATGGCTTTCCCTGGGGCGACGTACCCGGCATGGGCAGCAAGGTTCTGGTTTATACCGATGGCGACGCCGACGCGGCGGCCGCCCTGGCGCGCCGGCTGGGCGAGGAAATCATCGGTTTTCGTGAGGCGTTGCAGGCGCCCGCGCCCACCATCGACGCGGCGGTGGCGCAGGTGCGCGCCAGCGGCGCCTATCCCGCGGTGCTGGCGGATTCGGCCGACAACGCGGGCGGGGGCGCGGCGAGCGATTCCACCCATGTCCTGCGCCATTTCATCGCGCACGGCGTGCGCAAGGCCGTGATCGGGCCGTTCTGGGATCCGGGCGCCGTGGCGCTGTGCATGAATGCGGGCGAAGGCGCGGTGCTGCCCCTGCGCATCGGCGGCAAGGTCTCGCCGGCATCGGGCGACCCGGTGGATGCGCGCTGCCGCGTGGTGTGCGTGCGCGAAAATGCCTTCATGACCGGCCTGTCCAACACGCCGTCGGGCCTGGGCAATACCGCCGTGATCGACGTGGACGGCATCCAGATCGTGATGACCACCATCCGCAACCAGGCGGTGGGGCGCGACTTGTTCACCCAGTTCGGCATCGACCTGGCCGCGCAGGCGTTCATCGTCGTGAAATCTTCCCAGCACTTCCATGCCGATTTTTCCCGGGTGGCGGCGCAGGTCATCTATCTGAGCACGCCAGGCACGGTCAGCGCAGATCTGAACAGCCTGCCCTACACTCGCATTGTTTATCCCAAGTGGCCATTGCGCGCGCCGGCGCCGGCGGCCTGACCGTTCATTTCATCCAAAAGGGTTGATGCCATGATGACTCACTTTTTCTCCCGCTCGCGACAGGGCCTGTTGGCGAGCCTGCTGGGCGGTGTGTTGCTGACCGTCGGCGTCGCAAGTACGGCCAGCACCTTGCGCATTGCGCCGCACGCCGACCTGAAGACGCTGGATCCGCTCTTCACCACCGCCTACATCACGCGCGACCATGGCTACATGGTGTTCGATACCCTGTTCTCGCAGGACAGCAAGGGCGAGGCGCAGCCGCAGATGGTGGACACCTGGACGCGCTCGGACGACGGCATGAAGTGGTCTTTCACGCTGCGCGATGGCCTGCTGTTCAACGACGGCAGCGCGGTGACGGCCGAAGACTGCGTGGCCTCCATCCACCGCTGGGCGCAAAAGGATACGCTGGGCAAGCTGATGATGCAGGCGGGCGCGCAGCTGGCGGTGGTGGACGAGAAAACCTTCACCATCACCCTGGAAAAGCCGTTCGGCCTGGTGCTGGCGGCCCTGTCCAAGCCTTCGGGCATGCCAATGTTCATCATGTCCAAGCGCCTGGCGGACACGGATCCCGCCACGCCTGTGACGGAAATGGTGGGCTCGGGCCCGTATCTGTTCATGAAGGATGAATGGGTGCCGGGCAACAAGGTCGTCTACGAGAAGAATCCCCATTACGTGCCGCGCCAGGAGCCGGCCGACGGGCTGGCCGGCGGCAAGGTGGCCAAGCTCGACCGCGTCGAGTGGATTTACATACCGGATGCGAACACGGCCGTTTCCGCCCTGCAAAATGGCGAGATCGACGTGCTGGAGCGCGTGGCGCCGGATTACCTGCCCATGCTCGAGAATAACAGTGAGATCACCCTCATTCCCGCCGCCGCGACCCAGGGCATGGCGATCCTGAACCAGATTCAGCCGCCGTTCGACAATCCCAAGCTGCGCCAGGCGGTCTATCACCTGATCAATCAGGAAGAAACGCTTGCGGCCACGGGCTACAGCGGCAAGTATCGCAATGACTACTGCCCGTCCATGTATACCTGCGATTCGCCGTTTACCACGGATGCGGGTTCTGCCCCTTACCGCACGCCGGATATCGAGAAGGCGAAGCAGCTCCTCAAGGAAGCGGGCTATGATGGCGCGCCCGTGGTCTTCCTGCACGCCACCGACAATGTGCGCGCCCCGGCGGATCTGGTCATCGCCAAGGCGATGGAGAAGGCCGGCTTCAAGGTCGACCTGCAGGCCATGGACTGGGCCTCGGTGGCCAGCCGCCGGCTCAAGAAGGACAAGCCCGAGGACGGCGGCTGGAACGTCTTCCTGACCCAGGGCGGGTTTTTCGATGCCAGCACGCCGGTGGTCAACCCCTGGCTGTCCGCGCCCTGCGGCAACGGCCTGCCGGGCTGGCCCTGCGACGAGAAGCTGGACGAGCTGCGTGATCAGTGGATCGCCGAGGGCGATGCCGAGAAGAGCAAGGCGCTCGCGGCCGCCCTGCAGGAGCGCGCCTACGAGGTCGTGCCTTACGTGATGTGGGGCGAGTTCAAGCCCGTCATCGCCACGCGCGGCGTGAAGCATACCGAGCTGCTCAAGATCGGCATTCCCATGATGTGGAATATCGAGAAGTAGGCCGGTTATGTCCGACCGCTGATCCGGGGAGCGCCCGTGCAATACGTGTTTCGGCGCCTCATGGCCACCATCCCCGTCATCGTGGTGGTGGCCATTCTCGCCTTTCTGCTGGTACACCTGACGCCGGGTGATCCGGCGGCCATCATCGCCGGCGACAATGCAACGGTGGAAGACGTGGCGCGCATTCGCGCGGCCATGGGGCTGGACCGCCCGCTGCTCGAGCAGTTCCTGGGCTGGAGCTGGCAGGTGCTGCGGGGCGATCTGGGCATTTCCACGTCTAGCAACATTCCCGTCTCGACCCTGATCGCGCAGCGCATGGGGCCCAGTCTTTCCATCGCCTTCTTCACCATCTGTTTCGCGGTGCTGCTGGCCATTCCCCTGGGCATCATGGCGGCGTGGAAGGCGGGCAGCGCCACCGATCGCTGCATCATGCTCGGCTCGGTGCTGGGCTTTTCCATTCCCGTGTTCCTGATCGGCTATGGCCTGGTCTTCATCCTGTCGGTGAAGCTGGGCTGGCTGCCGGTGCAGGGCTACAAGCCGCCTTCGGAAGGCTGGGGGGCTTATTTTCGCCACCTGCTGCTGCCCTGCGTGTCGCTGGGCCTGGTCTATATGGCGTTGCTCACGCGCATGACGCGCGCCACCATGCTGGAAGCCTTGTCGGAAGATTACATCCGTACGGCCAGGGCCAAGGGTCTGGAGCTGCGGACCATCGTCTGGCACGCGCTGAAGAATGCCGCCAACCCCATCGTGACCACGATTGGCGTGGGCGTGGCCATGCTGATCGGCGGGGTGGTGGTGACGGAAACGGTGTTCGCCATTCCCGGCCTAGGCCGGCTCACGGTGGATGCGGTGCTGCGCCATGATTACCCGGTCATCCAGGGGGTGTTGCTGGTGGCCTCCGGCGCTTACGTGCTCATCAACCTGCTGGTCGACCTGAGCTACCGCATTTTCGATCCGCGCATACAGGCATGACACGCACACGACCTCTCGTCTGGGCCTTGCGCGAACAGCCCAGCCTGTTTTTCGGCATCGCCGTCATCGCGCTGCTGGCGCTGCTGGCCGTGTTCGCACCCTGGCTGTCGCCGTTTGATCCCAATGATCTGAACCCGCTCGCGCGCATGAAGCCGCCGTCCGGCGAGCACTTCTTCGGCACCGATGCCCTGGGGCGCGATCTGTTCACGCGCGTGGTCTGGGGCGCACGCGTGTCGCTCATCGTGGGCGTGGCGGTGTCGGCCATCAGCATGGTGCTGGGCGTGCTGATCGGCATGTTGGCGGGTTATTTTCCGCTGCTCGACCGCATCGTCATGCGCATCATGGACGGCCTCATGGCCATCCCCAACATTTTGCTGGCCATCGCGCTCATGTCGGCGTTTCGCGGCGGCCTGGCCACGGTGATCGTGGCCATCGTCATTCCCGAGGTGCCGCGCGTGGTGCGCCTGGTGCGCGGGCTGGTGCTGGGTCTGCGCAACCAGGCCTATGTCGAGGCCGCCATGGCGCTGGGCTCGCGCACGGGCAAGATTCTGTTCATGCACATCCTGCCCAACCTGGTCGCGCCGTTGATGGTGCAGGCCACCTTCATCGCGGCCTCGGCCATCATTACCGAGGCGGCGCTGAGCTTTCTGGGCGTGGGCATCCCGCCGCAGACGCCCAGCTGGGGCAATATCATTTCCGAGGGGCGCAATTTCCTGACCATTGCCTTTCACATCATTCTGTTTCCCGGCATTTTCCTGGCATTGGCGATCCTGGCGGTGAACCTGGTGGGAGACGGTCTGCGCGACCTGCTCGATCCCAAACTGGCGCGGCGGCTATGAACGGCACGGCAAGCGCACCCCTGCTTTCGGTCGAGCACCTGAGCGTACACTTCGAAGGCCGCGCACGCACCGTCGTGGCGGTGAATGATCTGTCCTTTCACATCAGCGCGGGCGAGACACTGGGCATCGTGGGCGAGTCGGGTTGCGGCAAGAGCGTGACCTCCCTGGCCATCATGCGCCTGCTGCACCGTTCGGCGCGCATCGTGCAGGGCAAGGTGTCGTTCCAGGGCGAGGATTTGCTCGCGCTGCCGGAAAAGCGCATGCGCGCCATCCGCGGCAACGCCGTTTCCATGATCTTCCAGGAGCCCATGACCTCGCTGAACCCGGTGTTCACTGTGGGCCGGCAGATCGCGGAATCCATCGTGCGCCACCAGGGCAAGGGCTGGCATGATGCGCGCCAGGAAGCGCGCGACTTGCTCGATCTGGTGCAGGTGGCCGACGCGCGCAAGCGCCTGGAGCAGTACCCGCACGAACTTTCGGGCGGCATGCGCCAGCGCGTGATGATCGCCATCGCCCTGGCGTGCCGGCCGCGCCTGCTGATTGCCGACGAGCCCACCACGGCGCTGGACGTGACCATCCAGGCGCAGATCCTGCAGATTTTGCGCGACATTCAGGTGCAGCTGGGCACGGCCATCATGCTCATCACGCACGATCTGGGCGTGGTGGCCGAAGCCTGTGATCGCGTGCTGGTGATGTATGCCGGCAGCAAGGTGGAAGAAGGCGGCGTGGCGGACGTGCTGTACGGCGCTGGCCACCCCTATACGCAGGCGTTGATTCGCGCCCTGCCGTCGTTCAGCGAGGCGGCCGAAGGTGCGCGCCTGGCCGAGCTGCCCGGCATCGTGCCGCAGATCACGCCGGCCTCGCAGGGCTGCGCTTTCGCCTCGCGCTGCGCGTACGCCATCGCGGCCTGCACCACGCCGGCCCTGCCGCGCCGCCAGGCCCTGGGCGACGACCATGCGATCTGGTGCCGCCCGGGCATCGCCGAGGCGGCGCCACCGCTCATGCAAGGAAACCGCGATGACTGACCACAGCGATCTCGTACAGATGGACATCGAGGGGCTGGGCAAGCGGTTCAGCGTGTCGTCGCAGGGCCGCAAGGTGTGGCTGCACGCGGTGTCGGATGTGTCGCTGCGCATCCGGCGCGGCGAGACCTTCAGCCTGGTGGGCGAATCGGGCTGCGGCAAGTCGACGCTGGGGCGCTGCGTGGCGCGCCTGCTCGAGCCCAGCGCGGGCCGCATCCTGTTCGAAGGCCAGGACATCAGCCGGCTGCAGGGGGCGCCGCTGCGTGCCTTGCGCCGCCGCATCCAGTTCGTGTTCCAGGATCCGTATTCGTCCATGAATCCGCGCCTGCGCGTGCGCCAGATCCTGGCCGAGCCGCTGCGCAATTTCGGCATGGACGGCAGCGCCATCGCGGCGCGCCTGAACACCTTGCTCGAACTCGTGAGCATGGGTGCCGATGCGCTGGACAAGTATCCGCAGCAGTTCTCCGGCGGCCAGCGCCAGCGACTAGTGATCGCGCGCGCTCTGGCGCTGGAGCCGGATTTCATCGTGTGCGACGAACCCGTGTCGGCGCTGGACGTCTCGGTGCAGGCGCAGGTGATCAACTTGCTCATGGATCTGCAGCAACGCCTGGGCCTGACCTATCTGTTCATCTCGCACGACCTGAGCGTGGTGCGCCACCTGAGCCACCGGGTGGCGGTGATGTATCTGGGCCGCATCGTGGAAACCGGGACGCGCGACGAGATTTTCACCACGCCGCGCCACCCCTACACCCAGGCTTTGCTCGCAGCCGTGCCGCGCTTCTCGCAGGCGGCGCGGGCGCAGCCGCGCGCCGCCGGGCTCACGGGCGAGATCCCCAGCCCGCTCGCGCCGCCGTCGGGCTGCGCGTTTCGCACGCGCTGCCCGCGCGCGCAGGCCATCTGCGCCAGCACGCCGCCGCCCGTGCACCGGTTCAGCGCCGATCATTCGGTACACTGCCACTTTCCCTGACGTCCGCGACCCCGAGCTTATCGAGACTCGAGCATGACCCAGCCCGAATTCAATCCGCCCGCCCCGGTATCCAGAGAAAGCGTGGGCAGACGCCTGCGGGCCATTCGCCGACAGAAGAAGCTGACGCTGAAGGCCTTGTCCGCGCGCTGCGGCGTGCCCTTGTCCACCCTGTCCAAGACGGAGCTGGGCCAGGCCAGCCTGGGCTACGACAAGCTGATGGCGATTTCCGCCGCCCTGGGGGTCGAGGTGTCCGTGCTGCTGCAGGCGGCCATGCCGCAGGCCGGGCCCGCGCATGACCTGGCGGGCCAGGCGCTCAAGAGCGCGCTGGGCGAGCAGGACGACTATGTCACCGACAACTATCGCCACTCGTTTTTGTTCAGCGAGATCAGCGGCAAGGCGATGACACCAATTGTAGCTACATTGTATTCACGTGAAGTGGCGGAGTTCAGCGATTTCGTGCGCCATCCCGGGCACGAGTTCGCCCTGGTGCTCTCGGGCGCGGTGCGCATCGTGTTCGAGAACGGCTACCACATCGACCTGGAAGAAAAGGAAACGGCCTACTTCGACAGCGCGGTGGGCCATGTCTACCTGTCGCGTAGCGAGGAGCCGGCGCGCGTGCTGGCGGTGTGCAGCGACTGGCGCGGCTGAGGGCGGCACCGGCCCGCGCCGGGCGGCCGGTATACTGGGGGCTGTCCTGCATTTCCGGGTTTCACGATGGATAGGGTCGAGGTTTCTTCCGCTGCCGCGCCGCTGATGGGGCCGGCCTCCACGCTGGTGTCCATGGCGCCGCGCAAGACGCTGGGCGACCAGGCGTATGAAGCCGTGCGCGAAGCGCTGGCGTCGGGCGAGTTGCTGCCCGGCCAGCGCATTACCGTGCGCGAACTGGCCGCGCTGCTGGACATCGGCTTCACGCCGGCGCGCGAGGCGCTGAACCGCCTCACGTCCGAGGCCTATGTCGAGCGCGCGGCCAATCGCGGTCTGCGCGTGCCCTGCCTGGATGAAGACGAATACCGTGAGCTGGTCGCCATCCGCCTGGAGTTGGAGCCGCTGGCCGCGGTGACGGCGTTGCCGACCCTGCATGCGACGCAGATCGATGCGCTTGCGCGCGTGCAGCACGCCCTGCTGGCGGCCCGCGGGCGGCATGATTACCGTACCGTGTTGGCGCAGAACCGGGAATTCCATTTCGCGCTGTACCGGCGTTGCGGCATGCCCACCCTGATCGCCATCCTGGAATCGCTCTGGCTGCGCACGGGGCCCATGCTGCGCCTCCTGCATCCCGCGCGCACGGAAAACTGGAAAGGCGGGGCGAATCACGCCGCCATCCTGGCCGCGCTGCGCGCCCGCGATGCAACCGCCCTCGCGGCGGCCATCCGCCAGGATCTGATCGACGGCTCGGAACACCTGTGCGCCCAGCTGCGCACGCGCCAGTCGTTACGCGACTGAGGCGCGTGCGGGGCGGCCCCGGCGTCAGCCGCGCCCGCTCCAGTGTACGAGGCGGTTTTCCAGCATGCGGCACAGGCGGTCGAGCACGTAGCCCAGCACCGCCATGATGAGCACGCCCACCAGCACGACGCTGGTGAGCATGAAGTCGGCCGCCGTGAGCGCCATCCAGGCGATGCCGTCGCTGGTGGCCACCATTTCCGCCGCGACCAGCATGGTCACGCCGATCCCGATGGAGACGCGGATGCCGGTGAAAATGCCGGGCAGGCTGGCGGGCAGAATCACGCGCCGGAAGATCATGAACGGGCCGGCACCCAGCGACTGCGCGGCCTGGATCTTGCGCTGGCTGACGCTGCGCACGGCCTGCATGGCGCTGATGGTCATCATGGGGAACAGGGCGGCGATGATGAGGATGGATTTGGACAGCTCGCCGATGCCGAACCAGATGATGAACAGCGGCAGCAGGGCCAGCTTGGGGATGGGGCGGGTGATTTCGATGGGTGGGTCGAGCACGGCGCGCGCCCCGGCGTGCATGCCCATGAGTAGGCCGATGGGCACGCCGATGAGGATGCAGATGACGAAAGCGACGCTGAAGCGCATCAGGCTGATGAGGAAGTGGTGCAGCAGGGTGTTGCCCTGATAACCATTCTGCACGAGCTGCCAGAAGGCGTCGACGACCGACAGCGGCGACGGCAGAAACATGGGGTCTACGATCGGCGCCCAGAGACCCGAGCCCGTCAGCGCCACCCAGGCCAGCAGCATGGCCAGGAAGGACAGCAGGCTCAGGCGCAGGCTCTGGCGCGCCTCGCGCTGGGCCACGGTGAGTTCCGGGGTGTCGTCCTGATGTTCGCGCGTCACGCCATGATCTCCTGTCGCTGGGCTTCCAGCGATTCTTCCCGCAGCAGGCCCACGATCTCGCGCTTGGCGGTGGCAAAAGGCGCGGAGGTCATCACCAGCGCGTCGGGGCTGGCGGAAAAGCCGGACGTGAAGGCGGCCTTGATGCGCCCGGGTCGCGCGCTCATGACGACGATGTGGGTGGCGAGGAACAGCGCCTCGTCGATGCTGTGCGTGATCCAGATGATGGTCTTGCCGGTGCGCTGCCAGATGCTGCGGATTTCTTCCTGCAGCAGTTCGCGGGTCTGGTGATCCAGTGCCGCGAATGGCTCGTCCATGAGCAGGATCTCGGGCTCGTTGGCCAGGGCGCGCGCGATGGCCACGCGTTGCTGCATGCCGCCGGACAGTTCATAAGGGTAGCGCCCCGCGAAGCCGGCCAGGCCCACCAGCTCCAGGTAGCGCCGCGCCGTGTCCTGCGCGTCGCCGCGTCGTCGCCCAGTGGCGATGGGGCCGAAAGCCACGTTGTCGAGCACCGTCATCCATTCGAACAGGGCGCCCTGCTGGAACACCACGCCGCGCTCCTGGCCCGGCGCGCGGATCGCCTGGCCGTCCAGCAGCACGCTGCCGCTGGTGGCGGGCTCGAAGCCGGCCAGGATATTCAGCAGCGTGCTCTTGCCGCAGCCCGAGGGGCCGACGATGCAGACGAAATCGCCGTCGACGATGGCGAGGTCGACGGGATCCAGCGCCTGTACCGCCTGCGGCCCCTTGCCGAAGCGCTTGCTGACGGCGCGCACCCACAGCCGGGCCTGCTGCTGGCGCCCGGCCGCATTCATGTCCACCGGCTGTATCGCCACGCGTCAGTTCCCCACCATTTGCGCCACGAAACGGGCGTCGATGTAGGGGGCGAAGCTTTGCGGCACCACGGCCAGCTGGCCCGCGCTGTGCAGGAACTCGGCCTGGGCGTGCAGCGTGTGCAGCACGCCGGTGTCGGTCGCGCCGGGCAGGCCCATCCAGGTGTCGCTGGCCACTTCCTGCGGCGTGAGGGAGTGGAAGGTTCGCGTGTAGGCGAGCGCCATCTCGGGGCTGAGGTTCAGGTAGGGTGAGAGGACTTCGCCCACTTTTTCAGGGGTGTCGCGATAAATGTCGCACAGGCGCGCATACTCCTGCAGGTAGGCCAGCACGAGCTCGGGATGGGCCTGCTTGAAGGCATCGCGCACGACGATGCCGTCGAACACCAGCGTGCCGCTGGCGGCCAGATCGCCCGACTTGAGCAGGATTTCGCCGCCGTCGTCCAGCAAGGTGTTGAGCACCGGTACCCAGATGTAGGCGGCGTCGATGTTCTTGCGCTGCCAGGCGGCCGTGATGGCATCGGCACCGATGTTGAGCAGCTTGACGTCGGACACTTTCATGCCCGCGCCATCCAGGGCGGCGACCATGGCGAAGTGGACCGAGGTGTTGAACGGCAGGCCAATGGTCTTGCCGGCCAGGTCTTCGATGCGCTTGACGTTCTGGTTGGTGCGCACGATCAGGCATTCACTGTCCGTGATGGTCTTTTGCACATAGACCATGGACATCTTCACGCCCTGGCCGAAGCCCACGACCATGGGGCTGGATCCGACGTTGCACAAATCCATGCTGTTGCCGGCGATGGCCGCCAGCACCTGGGCACCCGAGGATACCGAGGCGTATTCCGTTTTCACGTCGGCGCCGAAGGCCTTTTCGAAACCCTGCGTGGCCTTGCCGAACATTTGCGGATTGGCACCGCCGAAGTGCCCCAGCACGGCGCGCGCCTGGGCCGCGCGTGCGGGGGTGGCGTGCAGCCACTGGCCGCCGGCAAAGCCGACCACGCCCAGGTTCAGGCTCAGCTTGAGCAGGTCGCGGCGGGAAAAGGATTGCAATCTTGTCATGTCTTCCTCCGGTTGTGTGATCAGTAGCGCGCCGTTTCCCGGCTGCCATCCGCGCCGCTGGCCATCTCGCGGGCCACTTGCGCGGAACAGGTGGCGAGATCCTTGATGTAGGCTTCGCGGGCGGTTTCGTGCAGCAGCGAGAGCATGAGGTGCAGGCCGACGGGGCGGGCGGTCATGCCCGGCAGCCAGCCACGCTCGCGCAAGAGGGCGGCCACGCGCGCCATGTCCAGCGCCGGGTTGTGAAAGGCCAGCAGGGACAGGTCGGGCTGCGCCGTCATGCGGTAGCCCGGCACGGCGGTGATGTCGTGCAGGTACTGGTCGCGCAGCGCCATGATCCGCTGCGCCAGGCGCCGGTAGCCCGCCTTGCCCAGATACTGCAGCGTTGCCCAGGAGCCCGCCACGCTGCCCGCGGGGCGGGTGCCGACCAGGGTGCCGGTCGAAAAGCGCCCCGACGGCCAGTTGTCGATCTCGAAGCCGGCAAGGTCTGCGCGCGCCTGGCTGGAAAAGAAGACGGTGGAGGCCGGCTTGGGGCAGAACCCGTATTTGTGCAGGTCTGCGGACAGCGAGGCCACGCCGGGCACGCCGAGGTCGAAATCCGGCACCGGGTAGCCGATGTCGCGCACGAAGGGGGCCAGGTAGCCGCCCACGCAGGCATCGACGTGCAGCCACAGTTTGTGCGAGAGGGCCAGCGCGCCCAGCTCGGTGATGGGATCGATGACGCCATAGGGAAAGCAGGGTGCCGAGCCGCCCAGCATGACGGTGTGCGCATCGATGGCGCTTTCCATGGCGGCGACGTCGGCGCGCCCGTCGCTGCGCACGGGGATGCGCCGCTCTTCCAGATCCATGCACTGGGCGCCCTTGCTGAACGCGGGGTGCGCCGTCTCGGGCAGTACCAGGTTGCCCTGGCCCGGGCCCAGACCCCGCTGCGCCCGGGCTTCGGCGCGCGCCGCGCGCACCGCCAGGAAAATGCTTTCTGTGCCGCCGCTGGTGAACACACCGGCCATGCCGGGCTGTCCGTGCAACAAATCCAGCGCCATGGCGATGACGTCTTCCTGCATGGTCTTGATGCTGGCGAAGGCGCGCCTGGCGCCGAGCGCATTTTCCGAGAAGAAACGGAAGAACGCGTCGCGGCCCACCTTGAAGGCGTCTTCATCACCACCGAATACATACAGGGGAATGCGGCCTTCGCGCCACATTAAATCATCCCGGGCCAGCTGATCGAGCGTATCGCGGATGGTGTCTGCCGGCAGGCCGCTTTCGGGGAAAATCATGCGTGTCACCTCGTTTTGTTTTTAATTTCTCTTTTATGATGCATGATACATCAAACAAAGACCGGATCGCGTTCAGTGTGTATCCCGATGTGTTGCTTGGCGTCGCCTTGTCTGATGTTGTTGTTTCCTGCGTTTTCCGGCATTAGAATAATTTGTGTGACCATACGGTCACATACGTACCGAGTCGTGTCGAAGAGGGAGAATTCTGATGTCGCATATCGCCATTGTTGGCGCGGGAATCGTGGGTCTGGCCAGCGCCGCTGCGCTGCACCGGCAGGGCCACCAGGTCACGGTGTATGACGCGGAAGCCGGGCCCGGCCAGGGCACCAGCAAGGCCAATGGCGCCCAGCTCAGCTACAGTTTCGTCACCCCGCTGGCGAGTCCGGCGGTGTTGCGTTCCCTGCATCATATGTTGCTGGAGCGCGACGGTGCGCTGCGTTTCCGACCCCGCCTGCAGGCGGCGCAGTGGCGCTGGCTGTTGTCTTTCCTCGGCGCCTGTACCGCACAGCGCAACGCGCAGGGCGCGGACGATTTGCTGCACCTGGGTCTGCTGAGCCGGCGCACCCTGGATGAGCTGCTGGCGCGCGAGCCGCTCGCGTTTTCGCACGCCCGCAGCGGCAAGCTGCAAGTGTTCGACTCGGAAGCGGCATTCCATACGGCGAATCGCGTGCAGACCGCCTTCCTGGAGACCTATGGCATCGCCCAGCAGGCGCTGGATGCGCAGGAAACCGTGGCGCTGGAACCCAGCCTGGCGCCCATCGCCGGGCGCATTCGGGGCGGCCTGTTCACGCCCAGCGAGGAATCCGGCGACTGCGAGCAGCTGTGCCAGGCCCTGCACACCCTGCTGGCGGCGCAGGGCGTGCGCTTCTGCTTCGGCACGCCGGTGACGGCCCTGCGGCGCAACGATGCGGGCACGGTGCGCGCCTTCAGCCGGGATGTCGCGCTGGAAGGCGATACCATCGTGCTGGCCAGCGGCGGTGGCACGCAGGCGCTGTTGCGCCCGCTGGGCTTGAGCGCCGACATTTATCCGCTGCGCGGCTATTCGCTGACCTACCCCGTGGACGCGGACTGCGGTGCGCCGCAGGCCAGCGTCAGCGACATCGGCAACAAGGTCGTGTATGCGCGCATCGGCGACCGGCTGCGCGTGGCGGGCATGATGGACATCGGCGTGGACGCCACGCAAACCGGCGTCATCCGCCACCGCCTGCAGACCTTGCGCCGCCAGGTGGGCGAGTTTCTGCCCGGCCTGCGCGCTCTGGGCGAGCCGCTCGAATGGACCGGTGAGCGCGCCGCGCGCCCCGACAGCAAGCCCATCGTCGGCGCCAGCCCGGTGGCGAATCTCTTTTTCAATGTGGGTCATGGCGCGCTAGGCTTTACACTGGCATTCGGCTCGGCGCAGCTGCTGGCCGATATACTGGCCGGCAGCGCCGATCCCGATCTGGCGCGCCGCTTCGCCTACCCATCCCATTGAGAGGAGATGCATCGATGAGCGCACCGTCCGCAACCCGGCGCCTGCCGGAAATCGTCGTGGATCGCTGGGGCGTCGTCCATATCTATGGCGATACGCTGCACGATACGCTGTATGGCCAGGGCTTTCACGTCGCGCGTGAACGGCTCTGGCAGCTGGACTACTGGCGGCGCTGCGGCCTGGGCACCCTGGCCGAGGTGTTCGGGCCGGCATTCGTCGAACGCGATCGCGCGGCGCGCCTGCTGCGCTACCGTGGCGACATGGCGCAGGAATGGCAGTCCTACGGGCCCGACGCCCAGGACTGCGTCCAGGCGTTCGTCGATGGCATCAACGCCTTCATCCGTCAGACGCGCGAGGATGCGAGCCTGCTGTCACCCGAATTCCGCGCGCTGGACTACGCGCCACCATTCTGGCAGCCGGAAGACGTGGCCTGCATCCGCAATCACGGCCTGTATTCCAATCTGCGCGACGAAGTCTCACGCGCGCGCGTGTTGCGCGACTACGGGCCGCAGGTCGAGAACCTGCGCCGCCAGCGCGAGCCGGCGCGCGAACTTGCGGTGCCCGAGGGGCTGGATTTGGCCGATATTCCGGATGCGGTGTTGCGCATTTACGATCTGGGCATGCGCCCGCCCGTGTTCACGGCGGAGGGGGCATCGCCCCCGGACGCGCGCCAGTTGCCCGAGGGCAGCAACAACTGGACCATCAGCGGCGCGCGCACCGCCAGCGGGCGGCCCATCCTGGCCAATGACCCGCACCGTCTCATGACCAGCTTTCCCAGCATGCGCTATCTGGTGCATCTGTGCTCGCCGGAGCTGGACGCCATCGGCGGCAGTGAAATCGGTCTGCCCGGCCTGTTCACCGGCCACAACGAGCGCATCGCCTTCGGCATGACGTATTACGCCGCCGATCAGGAAGATCTTTACGTCTACGACCTGGATCCGCAGGACGCGGGGCGCTACCGCTACGGCGACGGCTGGGAGCGCCTGCGCATCGTGCAGGAAAGCGTCCCCGTGCGCGACGCGGCGCCGGCCCCGGTGACGCTGGCCTTCACCCGCCACGGCCCGGTGATCCACGTCGACCCGTTGCGCCACAAGGCGTATGCCCTGCGCGCGGCCTGGCTGGAAGCGGGCGCCGCGCCCTATCTGGGCGGGCTGGCCGTCATGCGCGCGCGCGACTGGGACAGCTTCAACCGGGCCTGCCGGCACTGGAAAGCGCCCTGCGCCAACTATGTCTATGCCGATGTCGACGGCAACATCGGCTGGCGCAACGCCGGCCTGATCCCCGTGCGCAAGCGCTGGGACGGCACCTTGCCCGTGCCCGGCGACGGCCGCTATGAATGGGAAGGGTTTTTCGCGGCGGACGAGCTGCCGCAGGAGTTCAACCCAGCGCGCGGCTGGATCGCCACCGCCAACGAGCTGAACCTGCCGGCTGCCTACCCGCGGGACCGCCACCTGGGCTACGAGTGGTATTCGCGCCTGCGCCGCGAGCGCATCGACATGGTGCTGGGCAACGCTACGGCCCACACCATCGCGGACAGCAATGCCCTGCAGAACGATGCCTTCAGCCTGCTTGCGCGGCGCGTCGTTGCCCGATTGCGCGAGTGGGACGTGGGCGGTGGGCGCGTTCACGCGGCGCGCGACATGCTGCTGGACTGGGACTGCGTGCTGCGCGCCGATTCCGCGCCTGCGCTGCTGTTTGAAGTCTGGTATCAACGCCATTTCCGCCCGGCCCTGCTGCGCCTGGCCCTCGCGCGCCACGTGGCGCCCAACGCCATCAACGCCGCTTATCTGTCCCTGTCCACGGCCGACCTCATCCCCGATCGCCGCGTCGATCTGATGCTGCTCGACGCCCCCGAGACGCACCTGGGCCCGGACGGCCGGCACCAGATTGCGGCCCTGATGCTGGACACCCTGGATCAGGCGCTGGCGGCGCTGAGCGCGCAGCACGGCGAAGATCGCCGTGCCTGGCGCTGGGGCGCCGTGCATACCGCGGGTATGGTCCACCCCTTGCGCGCGCGACTCCAGGGCCAGCTGGATGCGGCTTTACTGGCCACGCCCAGGGTGGCGCGCAGCGGCAGCGGCGACACCGTGGGCCTGACCGGCTACGCGCCGGATTTCACGCAAATGGTGGGCTCTACGCTGCGCTTGGTGATCGACGTGGGCGACTGGGACCAGTCCGTAGCCATGAACGCGCCCGGCCAGTCGGGCCGCCTGGACAGCCCGATGGCCACCAATTTATTGCAGGCCTGGGCCGCCGGGGAAAGCTTTCCGCTGCTGTACTCGCGCGAGCGGGTGATGGGGGCGGTGGGCGTGGTCGGCAGCTAGTCTACGATTTGCCCCCGGTGCCATTGTCCGCTGGCGTGGCACCGGCGCCGAACTTCGAGACCACGAGGAGGATCACGGTCACGAGGATGATTTGCAGTACCGACACGGCGGCAATGGTCGGGTCGATCTCATTCATGATGTTGTCGAACATTTTCTTGGGCAGGGTCATGTTCGAGCCGCCCAGGAACATGGCGATGATCAGCTCGTCGAACGACGAGATGAAGGCCAGAAAAGCGGCGGAGATCAGTGATGGTCGGATTTGCGGCAGCGTCACGCGCCAGATCGCCTGGGCACGGCTGGCGCCCAGGCTCATGGCGGCGTTTTCGTGGTTGATATCGAAGGTGCGCAGCGCGGCGGTCACGATGATGACGACGAAGGGGATGGCGTGTACGGTGTGGGCCAGTACGATGGCCTGCCAGTGGCCGATCAGGTGCCATTGCGCGAACAGGCCGTAGACGGCGATGGAATAGATGATGAGCGGGACGATCAGGGGCAGCAGGGACAGCTGGTTGACGATGGTCTTGCCCGGGTAACGGCCACGCACCAGGCTGAACGAGAGCAGGGTGCCGATGAACGAGGCCAGCACCATGGTGGCCGCGCCGATCTTGAGGCTGCGCAAGGTGGAGGCGATCCAGGCGGGATCTTCGATGTAGGCGATATACCAGCGCATGGACCAGCCCGGCGGGGGAAACTGCAGATAGGCCGAGGCGCTGAAGGAGATCGGGAACACGACGGCCAGTGGCGCCATGAGAAAACCGAAAGCCAGTACGCACCAGGCGATCAGAAGCAGGCGCGGCCAGCGGTGGCGTCGAGGGCGCCTGCGCGCGTTCAGTTCCATTGCATGTTCCCCTTGAGCAGGTGGCGCAGGGCCAGGTGTACGGCCAGCGTGACCGCAAGCAGCACGACGGACAGCGCCGAGGCAAAGCCCCAGTTCAGGAACTGACTGACCTGCTGCTCGATGAGCAGGGCCGACATGGTGACCTTGCCGCCGCCCAGGATCGCCGGCGTAATGTAAAAGCCGATGGACAGCACGAAGACCAGGGTGACGCCAGCGAGCACGCCGGGCAGGGTGAGCGGGAAATAGACGCGCCGGAATGTCTGCCAGTCCGAGGCGCCCAGGCCGTGTGCCGCGGCCAGCAGTCCGTCATCCATGCGCCGCATGACCGCGTAGAGGGGGAAGACCATGTAGGGCAGCAGGACGTGCACCATGCCGATGAGCACGCCGGTCATGTTGTTGATGAGCGCCAGGGGGCTGCTGATCAGCCCCAGTTCCATGAGCAGTTTGTTGATGATGCCATTGCGGCCCAGGATGACCATCCAGCCATAGGTGCGCACCAAAATGCTGGTCCAGAACGGCAGGAGCAGAAAAACCAGGCCCACGGTGGCCCACAGGGTACTGGCATTGGCCAGGAAATAGGCCACGGGATAGGCGATGATGAGCGTGATCACGGCCACGTAGGCCGCAATCAGCAAGGTGTTGACCAGCACCTGCACGTACAGGCCATCGGTGAGGGCCTTCTGATAGTGCTCCAGCGTGCCGCCTTGGAAACTCTGCGCGAACAGTAGGGCCAGCGGCATGGCGAACAGGATCACCAGAAAGCACAGCGCGGGTGTGGCGCTCAGGAAGGCGCTGCGCTTCAGGCGGTGGGTCAGGCGCCTCATCATGCCCACTCGATCACGTGCATGTCGGCGTGATCCCAGCCGATGCGGATGGGGTCGCCGATGCCCAGATCCGTTCCCGGACTGCCCAAGGGCCAGCGCACGATGACCTCTTCGCCCTCATCGAGGCGCACGCGATATTTGATGCTGCTGCCCAGGTAGACGATTTCGGCGATGTGGCCCGACAGAATGGCGTCGGCGCGCGCCTCGGCGCAAAGATGCCTACCTTTTTCGGGGCGCAGCAGGATGCCGGCCTTTGCCGCATCCGATACCCGGCCGGGCGGCAGGGGCACGGCGATGCCATGGACGCCGCAGGCCTGTCCCTGCGCGTCGATGTCGGCCTTGAACAGATTGGACTCGCCGATGAAGCCGGCCACGAAACGATTCACGGGATATTGATAGATCTCGCGCGGCGTCCCCAGCTGGGCAATCTCGCCGGCAGACATGACGGCAATCCGGTCGGACATGATCAGCGCTTCTTCCTGATCATGGGTGACGAAGATGGCGGTCAGGCCCAGTTTGCGCTGTAGGCGGCAGACTTCGAGTTGCATTTGCTCGCGCAGCTTGCGGTCCAGGGCACCGAACGGTTCGTCCAGCAGCAGCAGGCGTGGTCCGAAGACGACGGCACGCGCCAGCGCCACGCGCTGCTGCTGGCCGCCCGAGAGTTGCTTGGGTAAGCGTTGCGCGTGATCCGGCATGTCGATCAGCGCCAGCACATCGCGCACGCGACGGGCGCGCTCATCCTTGGGGATCTTGCGCATGATGAGCGGAAAGGCGATGTTTTCCGCCACCGTCATGTGCGGAAACAAGGCATAGTTCTGGAAGACCATGCCGATGTCGCGCCGCGCCGGCGGCATGTAGGTGACGTCTTCGTCGCCCAGCCGCACGCAGCCCTGGTCGGGTTCCTCGAAGCCGGCAATGATCTTCAGTAAAGTGGTTTTGCCCGAACCGCTGGGGCCCAGAATGGTCAGCAGCTCGCCGGCATTGACGGTCAGATCGATGCCATCCAGCGCACGCGTGGCCCCGAAATGGCGCACCACGCCTTCGACGTGGACGCGCTTTCCGTTGCTGTGCGATGCGGCTGGCGGCGTGCGTTGCGCGATGTCGTTCATGATGCTCTCCTGTCGGGCCGGCGCGCCGCGTGCGGGCGCGCCGACCTAGCCCTTTGCCGGTTTACTCGAGCAGCCAGCGCGCCCAGCGCTCGTTCAGCTCGGCCCGGTGGTCGGCCCACCATTGCAGGTCGATCCAGAACTGCTTGGGCAGGTTCTCTGGACTGGTGGGCAGGTAAGGTACCATTTCCGGGTCAGTGTATTGCGTCGCCTCGAGATTCAGGCCAGGATAGCCGATGATGCTGGCATACTCGCCCTGCAGCTTGGCGTCCGTGGCAAGGGCGAGCAGGCGCTGACCCCAGTACGCATCCTTGGCGCCCTTGGGAATCCCGAAGGCGGATTCCTTGATCGCACCCTGGTTCCACTCCATCGCGATGGGCGCGCCTTCCTTGACGAGCGCATAATAACGCCCATTCCAGGCCGTGCCGATGACGGCTTCCTGATCGACCAGCAGCTGCGCGGACTGCGCACCCGTGGTCCACCAGGCGGCGATGTGAGGCTTGATTTCGTCCATCTTCTTGAACGCGCGCTCGACATCCAGCGGATAGAGGTCCTGGGGCGCGACGCCGTCGGCCATCAGCGCGAACTCGAGATTTTCAACGGGCGAGTTCTGCATCGTGCGGGGTCCGGGGAATTTTTTCACGTCCCAGAAATCCGCCCAGTTCTGCGGGCCCTTGCCTTCACCAAACACGTCGGTGCGATAGCCGATGATGGTGGAGTAGGCGCTCTTGGGAAACACGTACTGGCGCTCGCGCAGGTGTTCGGGGTAGGTGGAAAAGTCGATGACGGAGCGATCCAGCGGTTCGAGCAGGCCGGAGCGCTCGGCCATGACGGCGTCGGGTCCGGAAATTTCCGTCACCGTCCATTCGATGTTGCCGCTGGCCACCATGGCCTGCAGCTTGCCCATGTCCACCGGGCTGGTGTTGATGATGGTGATGCCGTATTTTTCTTCGAAGGCGTTGTAGAACGTCTTGCGGTTGGCGGCCTGCGTGGCGCCGCCCGAATCGTTCATGACGATCTTGTCGGGCTTGGCCGGCTCCGACTGGGCCTGGGCAGGGGCCATGGCCAGGGCGCTGGCGCCCAGGATGGCGCCGGCCAGCAGGTGGCGTGCCGGCGTCCTCAGTGAGAAGGGGATAGACATGTTTGTCTCCTGGTTTTGTGAGTGATGACAACGATGGGCCGGCGCGCCTCAGGCAGCGCCGTCCAGCCCCAGGAAGGCGGCGGCATTATCGTGCAGCCACTTCCTCCTGACGGTTTCCTTGAGGGGAAGCGCAGCGACTTCGGCCAGCGCCCTTTCCATGGGCTGCATGGGGTAGGCCGAACCGAAGATGATCTGGTTCTGCAAAATGGTGTTGCCGTACTGCAGCAGCATTTCGTAGCCGGAATGCGGAACGTTGAGGTATTTGGGACGGACCGCCACCAGGCCGATGCGCACGTTTGCATGGCGCCACGCCACGGCGATCAGTTCATTGATCCACGGCCAGCCCGGGGGCGAGGCGCAGACCTGCAGCTCGGGAAAGTGCAGCATGACGTCATCCAGATATTCGGGCTTGCCAAACTGCATGGACGTGGCGGTGGAAAAGTTGGTGCCGCAGTGAATGTTGACCGGAATGCCCAGCTCTATGCATTTGGCGTAGAGGGGATACATGCGCGCATCGTTGATGGCCAGCTTGTGCTCGAAGCATTGCAGGTTCAGCCCGCGCAGGCCGAGGGTGTTCACCGCATGCGTGAGTTCGCGCAGCGCCGTGACGCCCTTGTGCGGATCGACGCCGGCGAAGCCGATGTAGCGCGGGCCGTGCTGCGCGCAGAATTCCGCCACGGATTCATTGCTGATGCGCTGGCCGAACGTTGTTTCCAGGTCGCGTGCCTTGACGACGACGTGGCGTGCACCCACGGCATCGTAGGAGGCCAGGTAATCTTCCAGCGAAGGCTCGGCGGCCGCGCTGCCCTGCGCGGTTTCTTTTGCCGCCTGCTCGCTGGCGTTGTAGACGCGCCGGTAATTGCTCAGGTGCGCCGCCTTGATGCGAAGCGTCGGGGGGCCACTGCCATAATCGATGAAGGGGCCGTCGTAGGCGGGGCGGGAAGTGCTCATAGCCATTTCTCCTGGATGCGGTCGAAGCTGCCGTTGCGCAGATCGCCGGTGGCGCGGGCCAGCGTCCCCTTGGCGATTTTCCCGGAGGGCGTCTTGGGCAAGGCGTCGACGTAAGCGATGTAGCGCGGGATCTTGAAGCGCGCCAGATGGGTTTCACAGTGCGCGATGATGGCGGCCACGGGCAGATCCGCGGGCGTCATGCCCTCGCGCAACACGATGCAGGCCTTGACTTCTTCGCCGCGCATCTCGTCTTTCACGCCGACGGCGGCGGACTCGGCGACCTCGGGCATGGCGTTGAGCACGGCTTCGACTTCGCGCGCCGCGATATTTTCGCCGGCCCTGCGGATCATATCCTTGACGCGCCCGACGATATAGAAATAGCCCTGTTCGTCCTGGCGGAATATGTCGCCCGTGCGAAACCACTTGCCGTCGAATGCGGCCGCCGTGGCTTCGGGGTTGCCGTAATAGCCCTGCAGCATGCCCGGACCGCTGATCTGCAGTTCGCCCAGCTCGCCCGGCGCCACGGGCTGCCCGTCGTCACCCACGATGCGCGCCTCCCGGTACGGGCCGGGTTTGCCGCAGGACCCCGAACCGACCATGTCCGTGGCTTCGATCGGCATGAACAGGCAGGTGCCGGTCTCGGTCATGCCGAAGGCCTCGCGTGCGACCAGATCGAAGCGCGCCTCTACCGCGTGGTGGATCTCCTTGGGCATGCCGTAGACGTTGACCTTGATCAGCGCGTGATCCGCATCGTCCGCATGGGGCGGCTGCTTGTGGATGATGAAGGGGAACAGGCAGAAATGGATTTGATGCTCGCGCACCCAGCCCATGAAATGGCTGGGGCTCTGGCGCCGCGCAACGAACAGGGTGCCGCGATGGTGGAAGGCCATCAGCAGCAGCCACTGCGGATCCATGTAGAAGAAGGGCGTGGGCGCCATGATGTTGCGGAACTTGCGCCCGTCGCGAAACGCATTCACCTTGCTGGTGATGAGCCAGTAACGGTGCGACAGGATGCAACCCTTGGGGAAGCCCGTCGTGCCCGAGGTGTACTGGATGTTCATCCGATCGTCCAGTCCGATCGCGATGGCATCCAGGCGCGCGGTATCGGCCGGCATGAAAAGCGTGGTCCAGGCGCGGTGGGCCGGATGCAGGGGGCCGGGCCGGCTCGCCCGGGGCTGGGCGACATCCGCTTCGGTATCGACGACGAAGATGTGGTCGGCGCAGAGCTTCCCGGGCAGCGGATCGAGTTCCCGCAGCGTTTCCAGGCACTCGTCGTGGATCACCAGCCATTCGGCGTCGCCGTTGTCGAGGATGTAGGTGAGCTCTCGCGCCGTATAGGCGATGTTGATGGGAATCATCACGGCGCCCAGGCGGCTCAGCGCCAGCCAGGTGAGCGGGAATGCGGCGATGTTGGGCAGCATGACGCCGACATGGCTGCCTTGCGTGATGCCGGCCTGCAGCATGCCGGTGGCCAGACGGTCCACGGCGTCGGCCAGTTCGCGATACGACAGGGTTTCGCCCGAGTGGAAGAAGTGCCATGCCAGCGTGTCCGGTGCTTCCCGGGCGGCGGCACGCAGCAGGGCGGGGATGTTCTCCGGCAGCGGCTCGGCTTCGATGTTATGGATGCGCTCGGCCACGGGCGCGACGCGCTCCTGCAGCACCTGCTGTTTCGGCATGACTTGTCTCGTCCTGTATTACACGATTGATTTGCTTTCGATTTTTATTTTTGTTTTAGGATGGGGTGGATTGTAGGCAGGGCTTGTCAATAAACCTAATACAATTTATGCGCTATAAAACAAACTTCAGGTTATAGGTGGTGCCACCATCATGATCAATGTGCGCTATCTGAAGGTGTTCCGTGCGGTCGCGAAGGCCGGGTCCGTATCGGGCGCGGCCCGGGTCCTGCACGTCTCGCAGCCGGCCGTCACCAAATCCCTGCGCCTGCTCGAAGATGGCCTGGGCATCACCCTGTTTCAACGCATCCACGGGCGGCTGTTCATCACGCCCGAGGCGCAGATGCTGCTGCCGGAGGTGGAGCGCCTGTTTGGCGTACTGGGTGACATCAAGGGGCGTGCCGACGCGCTGCGCGACGGCAGCTACGGGGCGCTCACCATCGCCTCGGTCACGACGTTGGCCTCATCCCTGGTGGCGCAGACCATGGCGCGCTTCAGCGTGCAGCACCCCAAGCTGTATTTCGACGTCAAGGCCCTGCCCACCCGGCTGGCCGTGCAGCACGTGGCCACCAATCACGTCGATATCGGCATCCTGGATGCCCCGCTGGACGCCACTGCGATGGCGGCGACGCCGCTCTGTCGCTCGGAAGTCGGCTGCCTGATGCGCAAGGATCATCCGCTCGCCTCTCGCTCAGTCATCACGGCAACCGATCTGGCGCAGGTGCCGCTGATCACGTTCGGCGAGGACACTTTCTCGGGCATGCATGTGCGGCACGCGCTGCACGCCGCCGGCATTGCCCTGTGGTTGCGCGGCACCGTGAATAACACGCAGATGGCCTATTCGCTCGTGCAGAAGGGCGCGGGCATCGCCTTCGTCGACTCCTTTCCCCTGCTCAGCGGCATGTACGGGGATTTGTGCATTCGCGCTTTTCGGCCGCTCGTCATGACGCTGCCGAGCGTGATTTTTTCTCGCAGCCGGCCGGTGCCCATCGTGGCCGGACTGTTCGTCGAAATGCTGCAGGAGACAGTGCGCGACTTCATTCAGGACGAGCGCTGCCTGCTGCATGCGCTGGATCCGGACTATCCAGCAAAGAACACAGCGCCGCCGCAATGACCCGGGTCGCCTTGCCAAGCGTCGTCAGCGGCAGGCGCTCGTCGGCGCGGTGGCCATTGGCTTCCAGCAGCGTGCGCGGGCCGGCGCCGTACATCACCGTGGGTATGCCGGCCTCGCTGTACAGACGCGCATCGGTATACAGCGGCAGGCCCAGTGGCGTGACGGGCTCGCCCATGATGGCGCTGGCGTCGCGGCAGAGGAGATCGGCGAGCCGCTCCGCGCCGGCGACGGGTGCCAGCGGGCGGGCCAGCAGGATGCGTTCGGTCTCATGCGCGATGCCGGGCTGGTCGGCCAGAGCGCAGGCGATAATGTCGCGCAGTTCGGCCTCGACGACCTCCGGTGCCTCTTCCGGGATGATGCGCCGGTCGATGCGCAGGCTGAGCGTGTCCGAAACGACATTGGTGTTGATGCCCGCCTCGATCAGCCCGATCACCAGCGTGGGATGGTCGATGCCGGGTGTCTGCGAGTGCCGCTGCGCCAGGGTGTCGCGATGGCGATAGAGGGCCTGCAGCAAGGGGACGGCCGCTTCGATGGCGTCGTGCCCCGTATGCGGCAGGGCGGCGTGGGCCGAGCGGCCGCGCAGGCGGACCTCGAGGTGCAGGCAGCCGTTGTGGGCGGTAATGACATGATGGGAAAACGCCGCGCAGATGGCGTAGTCTGGCCGGGTCAACCCTTGGGCGAGCAGCCAGCCCGGGCCCAGCAGACCGCCGGTTTCCTCGTCGTACGTGAAGTGCAGCTCGACCGTGCCGTTCAGGGGTGCATTGCAGGCTTTCAGCGCCGCCAGGGCGTAGGCATAGGTGGCAAAGTCGGATTTGGACACCGCCGCGCCGCGGCCATACAGCCAGCCCGCGCGAATTTCGCCGCCGTAGGGGTCGGTGCTCCAGCCCTCGCCCGGCGGCACGACGTCGCCGTGCGCATTCAGCGCCACGGTCGGCCCTTCGCCGGTGCCGAAGCGTTCCCGGACGATCAGGTTGGTGACGGCCTGCATGCCATGCTGCCGCGCGACTGCGTCCGGCACGTCGTGGCGTTCCACAGTGAAGCCCAGGGCTTCAAGCAGTGTGGCCGTGGCCAGCGCGTGCGGCCGGCAGTTGCCGGGCGGGTTGTCCGACGGGATGCGCACGAGTTCCTGCAGAAAAGCGATCTGCGCGGTGGCGTGGCTGGCGATGTACGCCGCGATCTTGTCGTTCAGGGCGGTTGTGGGCATGGGGTGAAATTTCCTTGCAGAGATTGAGAATTCGATAGACAATTTGCCTACAAAGATTATCTTGATTGTTAACAAAAAACAGCTTGATTTCTTGCTAACATACGCGTTACACGTAATTAGAATCTTCTCGTCACATTAATATGTCAACTTCCAGCAACAAAAGCTCGGATTTTCGGGTGGTCCGTAAGTCAGTGCTCGATGCCGAAGGAATTTACCAGCGTATACAGCGCGCCATCATGGAGCGCCGGCTTTTGCCGGGCACCAAACTGGCTGAAGAACGGCTGGCCGAGGCGACTGGCGCCAGTCGTGGACGAATTCGCCAGGTGCTGGCTCGCCTGGCGCACGAGCAGATTGTCACCTTGATTCCCAATCGTGGCGCGTTCATTTCGAAGCCCACGATTGAAGAGGCGCGCGAATTGTTCCTGGCCCGCCGCTTGATCGAGCCAGGCCTGGTGGCCGAACTGGCGCAGCACATTACTGCCGAGCAGATCGCTGTTCTGCAAGGCTATGTTGAAGATGAAAAGGCGGCACGGCGGGAAGACGATCAGCGCAATATCATCCGCCTGTCGGGTGAATTTCATATGGCGCTTGTCGAGATGGGAGCCAACGCCGTGCTGCTGCGTATCATGCGCGAGCTGACCGCGCTCACCTGCCTGATCATCACTCTGTACGACAAGCCGCACACGCCCGCCTGCCCGTATACCGAGCACGCAGAACTGGTAGACCTGCTGCAGGCGCACGACGCTGAGGGCGCCCGGCAGCACATGCTGCAGCACTTGCTGCATATCGAGCAGGCCTTGGATCTGAGCGACGAAGACATGAATGAGCCTGATTTTCAGCTGATTTTTGCCTGAGCGGCCTGCATCCCTCTCAAGTAGTGCTCTTCTGCCCGCAACTCGCGGGCATTTTTACGCCTGAGCAAGTATTGTCGATTTGTATACATAAAGTTGTCGATATTAGTGTTAACACTTATATTGACGATTGCCGACAGCAACTATCATTTTTTACAGGATACACAGGCGGTGCAATGGTGGCGCAGGAGCACCTAGCGCCTCGTTCGCTGGCCAGGAACCAGGAAGAGCATGCTTATGCAGTACGACTTGATCATTCGGAATGCTGAGGTTGTGACAGCTTCGGATCGCTTCACAAGTGATATCGCCATTAAAGACGGACGCATAGCAGCATTGGGGCGCGAACTATCCGGGGCAGATGACAGTATTGATGCCAACGGCCTGCTGGCCCTGCCTGGGGGTATTGATGCACACTGCCATCTTGATCAGCCGATGGATTTTGGCCTTCGGATGGCGGATGATTTTGCATCTGGAACGCGTTCGGCGGCTTGCGGTGGTACGACTACAGTGATCCCGTTTGCCGCGCAGCGCAAAGGGCATTCCTTACTGGCAGCCGTTGAGGATTACCATGCCCGCGCAAGCGGAAAGGCCGCAGTTGACTATGCCTTTCACCTCATCGTGTCAGATCCAACACCGCAGATTCTGCAAACCGAGTTGCCGCGTTTGATTCGCGAAGGCTACAGCTCGTTCAAGGTTTATATGACCTATGACGATCTCAAGCTGAACGATTACCAGGTCCTTAAGGTACTGGACGTTGCGCGCGAAAATGATGCGCTGGTCATGGTCCATGCGGAAAATTCGGATTGCATCACCTGGCTGACGGAAAAGCTGAATGATCAGGGCCATAAGGCACCGAAATATCACGCCGTATCCCGCCCCAGCGCAGTCGAACGCGAAGCCACACATCGCGCCATCACGTTTTCCGAGCTGGCTGGCGTGCCCATCCTGATTGTGCATGTCTCAGGGCGCGAGGCGATCGAACAAATCCGCTGGGCGCACGGCCAGGGGCTGCGGATCTATGCCGAGACTTGCCCGCAGTACCTGTATCTCACGGAAGAAGACCTGGGGCTGGAGGGCTATCACGGTGCCAAGTGCGTATGCAGCCCGCCGCCGCGCGACAAGGCCAACCAGGAATCCGTATGGAATGCGCTGTCAAACAATGTCTTTTCGATCTTCTCTTCCGATCATGCGCCCTTCAATTTCGATGATCCTCAAGGAAAGAAGCTCAAAGGTAAGGAGCAGCCGTTCCAGTATATTCCCAATGGAATCCCTGGTTTGGAGACGCGCTTGCCGCTGCTTTTTTCCGGTGGGGTCAATACCGGTCGAATCAGTGTTCATCAATTTGTTGCGCTGACTGCGACAAATCCCGCCAAACTTTATGGCCTGTATCCTCGTAAAGGCTCTATTATGATTGGGGCCGATGCTGACATAGCACTTTGGGATCCGAACCGTCAGGTCACCATTGAAAACACCAAGTTGCATCATGCGGTGGATTATACGCCGTATGAAGGTGAGAAAGTAACCGGCTGGCCCGTTCTTACGCTATCGCGCGGGCAGGTGGTAAGTCGCGATCTTGAGTTTTGCGGAACCCCTGGTCGTGGTGAATTTTTACCTTGCGGAAAACCAGATATCTAACTCCAATCACAGGAAACATCTTTCTGGAGAGGGCGATCGGATTATGTAGCTTACAGGTGGTGTTCGGTTGTTTGATGGCAGCCTTATATAGGAGACTGAAATGTTAGAAACATCTAAATTGGCAGCGGTAAGCGCGTTTTGCCTGTCTGCGTTACTTGGTGGCACTGTCACGGCTCAGGAAGCATTGCCAAAAACCACTATCAACATAGTGGGTCATAATAGTCCGCAAATTGCGTCACATGATGAAATTGCGCACTGGAAAAAAGTGGCGGCTGATACGCATGGCAGCATAATTGCCAAAATAACACCAAACGATCATGCCGGTATCGCAGATGGAGACCTGCTGCGTCTGCTGGATCTGGGGGTCATGGACGGAGTAGGCTTCGATCTGTCCAAAGTCTCTGGCGATGATCCCTTGTTTCAAGGTTGCGATATTCCGGGTCTGGCCGAAGTGTCGAAGGATGCCTACCTTGCGTGCGATTCGTTCCGTGAGATTATTGATGCACGCTTGCAACGCGACTGGAACGCGAAGCTTTATGCAATTGGCGCGAATCAGCCACAAGTATTCTGGTGTCGGGATTCCGTCAAAACTCTGGCGGATCTGAAAGGGAAAAAGATCAGGGTTTTTAACGAAGGTTTGAGGAGCTTTGTCAAGGAAATTGGCGGAAATCCAATCTCCATGTCCTTCGCTGAAGTTGTGCCCGCATTGAACAACGGTGTTGTGGACTGCGCGGTCACTGGGAGCTTGACGGGGAACGTTTCGGGCTGGCCCGAAGTGTCGAAATCCGTTTTCATGGTGCCGTTGGGATGGTCCATCAACGTCGAATTGTTCAATCTTGACTGGTGGAATGGGCTGGATGAGAAAGTAAGGCAATATCTGGAGGATACGCGGCCGGATTATGAAAAAGCGCTCTGGGATTCAGTCGAGCGTGCGACACAGGAGTCGCGCAGCTGCAACCAAGGGCAGGATCCATGTGTACTGGGCAAGAAGGTCCATATGGAAGTCAATGAGATGACGGATGCCGATAAGGCGATTCGCGACAAAGTGGTCAATGATGTTGTGCTCGCAGGATGGGCAAAAGAGTGCGACGCGGACTGCATCAAGCAATGGAATCAAACGGCCGGTCAGGCACTTAATGTGCATATAGAGAGGGAGTGATTTGTATGCGCCTGCTACGGAAAATAAACGGATTGTTTTATATCATTGCGGGCGCATTTTTTCTCGCAAGTGCGCTCACGATAGGTGTCGATATCGTTTTGCGACAGCTTTTCAATACCTCGATCGGTGGTGCCGATGAGCTGTCGGGCTACGCACTTGCGATAGGGACGGCATGGGGATTGGGGCCCGCCCTCGTTGATCGCGCGCATATCCGCATTGACTTGCTGTATGGGCGCATTCCCCAGGCCGCAAGACGTGTTGCAGATTTGATTGGAGTATTGGCCTTTGGAGCCTTTGTCAGTGTTATCTGTTATAGCGGGTTCAAGGTTGCATTCAAATCGCTGTCAATTAACGCTCACTCTCAATCAGCGTTGAAAATAGCAATCGGAGTTCCTCAATTCATATGGGCCTGTGGCTTGGCGGTTTTTGTCATAACGTGTGTTGTGGTTGTCATTACAGCAGTGCGGCGTCTTATAAACAAAGATAATTCAGGCGCTGCATCAATCATCGGAATCAAGGGGGTTGACGAGGAAGTGCAGGATGAGATCGACGAGGCATTGGGCAGATTGAGTGCCTACGCTAATAACAAAGAAACAACCGTAAAGAGTTCGAAATGATTGCTGTCGGCTTGGTAATAATCATAGGGCTGCTTTTGGTGACCGTGCCAGTAATGGCAGCGCTCGGACTGTCCGCCTTTGCCCTCGCGGATCTTTTCTCGAATTTTCCGTTGGCACGCGCCTCGGGTCAGATTGCTTGGCGGACTTCGACGAACTTTCTGCTCGTTGCCATACCCCTGTTTGTGCTGTTGGGTGAATTGCTGCTCCGATCGGGCATGGCCGACAGGATGTACCGGGCGCTCGCGCTGTGGCTGCCCTGGCTCCCTGGCGGCCTGATGCACACCAACATTGCAAGCTGCGCCCTGTTCGCAGCCACATCGGGATCCAGCGTGGCAACGGCTGCGACGGTTGGCACGGTTGCGATACAGGAGATCGATCGTGGTAAGTACTCACCCAGGTTATTTTTGGGATCCATCGCCGCCGGGGGCACGCTGGGAATATTGATACCGCCCTCCATCAACCTGATCGTCTACGGCGTGCTCACGGATACTTCCATTCCCAAGTTGTATCTGGGCGGGGTGGTGCCCGGGATACTGGCAGCCTTGATTTTCATGGTGATCATTGCGGCAGCATGCCTTCTGTGGCCCGCGCTCGATGGCAACAAGGTATCGAGTACCTGGCAGGAGCGATGGAGATCGTTACCGGACTTGTTGCCGCCCATCATCATTTTCGTCATTGTCGTTGGATCGATATATATGGGATTGGCAACGGCCACCGAGGCCGCCGGACTTGGTGTGATCGGCGCGCTGGGCGTGATCATGGCGAGCGGCCGTTTACGGTGGTCCGTGCTGAAGGCTGCCTTCGAGGGCACCGTCAGAACAAATGCAATGATAATGGCAATTATCGTAGCCGCATATATTCTGAATTTCACCTTGGCAACCTTAGGCGTCAGCAGAGCGATTGAGCAGATTTTTGCCAGGCTGGATCTTGGCCCGCTTGGCGTCATAGGCTTGTGTATCGTCTTGTACGTCATCTTGGGAATGTTCCTGGAAACATTGTCGATGATGGTGTTGACGGTACCAATTATCGGCCCGATTTTAGTCGGCAGTGGTGTTGATCCTATATGGTCTGGAATCTTTGTTGTCATCATGATGGAGATCGGGTTGATCACCCCACCAGTAGGATTGAACCTGTTTGTTGTCCAAGGATTGCGAAAGGAAGGAGGCATAAAGGATATTATTATCGGAGTGGCACCTTTCTTTTTCGGACTGCTTGCACTGGTAGGCATTCTGGTTATATTTCCAGAGTGCGTAACATGGCTGGCTTACAAGATATAGAGGAATTTCAAAATGTATGACGCGGAATATAATATTGAAGTCGACGAAATATCGAATGAGATAGAGACGCCTGCCTGGATTATTGATCTTGAGAAGGTTCATTCGAATTTCCTGGCTACCGTAAAGGCGGCTGGAGGTATAGAACGGTTCATGCCGCATGTAAAGACACATCGGGCGCCGTGGTTGATTCGCGAGCAGGTTCAATGGGGAGTGAAGTGGTTCAAGGCAGCGACGCCGCAAGAATGCCAGATGGTTCTTGAGAACCAGGCTGAAGGTTTGCTGTGGGCATATCCCACATTATCCGAAGCCGCGATCCTACGCGTTCTGAATCTGGCAAAGAAATATCAGGGCGCTCAGGTCGAAATTCTGGCGGACAGCCTGGCTGGGTTTCAGCGCTTGCAGGACCTTATTGAGAAGTTGGGGACCACAAACGTCAAGATTCGGGTGGATCTGGATCCCGGGATGGGACGGACCGGTATTGCAATGGGCTCCGATGCACTTGATCTGTGCCGCGCCGTTGCCGCGTCTGGTCTGTATGCGGGGTTGCATCTTTATGATGGCCATATCAAAGATACCGACAGAGCGCGCAGAATCGAGAGGGTAGCCGATGTACGGGAGAAATTGAGAAAGTTGGTCGCCGCCTTGAAAGCGGAAGGCATCGTCGGTGATGCTGTCGGCGGTGGAAGTTATTCATTCGATTTATGGGGACCCGAAGATCTTGTTCGGGTAACGCCCGGGAGCTGGACCTATTCGAGTTGGGAACATCAGCAAGATTTGGGTCCTCTCGGCTGGGTAGTGGCAGGCTATGTACTGTCCAGTGTCGTGTCGGCGCATAACGGCACCGTTACATTGGATGCCGGATCAAAGGCGATTTCACCCGATATGCCAATGGCGAGCCGGTTCAAAGGCGTATCCATCGAAGAGATCACCGGGGTAAAAGAAGAGCATAGTGTGGTTGTTTCGAAATTGTTGAAGCCAGGTGATCGCATCGCGTTGATCCCCCGCCATGGCTGCACGGCAGCGTATTTATACGATAAGGCCTACGTTAAGGGATTGGACGGAAAGTTCTCTTGGCGCGAGCAACTGGGTGTGAAGCGATAGTGGTTATTGTTAAACGGATAGGAGCACAAGAATGGAATGCATTCAGAAGATTGAACATGCTGTCGGCCGCGTCATCCGGCGCGATATTAGTGGTCTGAAGAGAGTAGCAGAGGGAAATATACTTGCTGCGGCAAAGTCTATTCTCGCGGAGCCCAACTGTCATGTCGGGATTGTTACGGGATTTTTTGTTCGTTATGCAACACCGCCATCCCCTGAAACCGATGGTCTTATCGGTGCCGGGCAACTCGCTGCGGCATTGGCCGCGGCTGGCCGTCAGGTGACGGTTATTACAGACGCGCCGTGTGCGAAGGCGATGTGGGCAATCTTGAAGGTAATACCCGAGAGCAATATCCGCCTTGAAGTAACGGGCACTGATCGTAATTCCGTACTGGCTTTGAGAAAGCGGCTGGAAGCGGAAGACAACGCGATTACCCATATGCTCGCGATTGAACGCTGCGCACCCGGCTCGGATGGTAAACCACACCGTGAACACGGTTGGGATATATCAGAAGATACGGCCCCCATGGAATTGTTGTTTGAAGATGCCGGGTGGAACAAGACCTGGGTCACCATTGGTATTGGGGATGGGGGAAATGAGATTGGCATGGGTAACGTGCCATTCGATGTTGTCCAGTCTGACATTCCTAATGGAGAATTGATAGCTGCTCAAACCAAGGCGGATTTTCTCATCGTCGCGAGCGTTTCCAACTGGGGTGGCTACGCATTGGTGGCAGCGTTGGCAGCGCTTGATGGGGGAAGCTCCAGCAAGTTTTTTGCGTATTTGTGCCCCATATGGGATTACAAGATGCTGTGGGCTGCCGTTTATGAAGGTCAGGCAATTGATGACAGCAGACTCGACCGCAAGGGTGTTCCTCAAATGAGCGTAGATCGCCTGCCCTGGGTCGAGCACGCTGAGCTCATTGAAGAACTTCGAGAATTGGTGATCAACAATAACGGTGCTGAAAGTTGATCTTGTGTCGGTAGGATCGAGCCAGGCAGCTTGCGGCAAGCGCTGCCTCGCTTTGTGACTTCTGTAGCTAACATGCGAGAATCGTCAATGACTGGGGATGAGGCTGGTGTAGCGCTGATTACGGGTGCCGGCACGATAAATGGGATTGGTCATGCTATAGGACATGCATTACTCCGGCGAGGGCTTAGAATAATCGTCACCGATGTGTCTTTCAAGCCATCTCATGTTGCCGCGTTGGAAGATCTAAAAAAAGAGTTTGGCCTCGATTCGATCAGATGGCTGGAAGCCGATCTTAACAATTCAAAGGTGGCTGCGGATCTTGTGGAAGAGGCGTGGTCGCAGTATGGAAAAGTGGATTATGTAATCAATAATGCCGCGCTGCGAGATCCGTGCAAGGTGCTTGACGCAACCGAGGAGATTTTTGACGAAATCTTTAGAGTCAACCTGCGGGCGCCAGTCTTTATTGCATTGGCCGCGGCTCAAAAAATGAGTAAATCCGGTGGCGGCCGAATACTTAATGTTGGTAGCCAATTTGGACGGGTCGTTGGCGATGATGTGTTCTTTTACGGAATGAGCAAAGCAGCGATCCTGTATGCCACTCGGGCATTGGCTGAACAATTTGCTGCTGCAAATGTCCAGATCAACAGTATTAGCCCAGGCCCCATCGCCACCAATCCGTTGGGTGATCGCGGAGTCAGGAATATTGGCGATCTGTTTACTGCGCCCGTTGAGCATCAACGTACCGTTAAGCTGGAAAATTGGAATCAAGATAAAGCCGCTCTTCTACCATCTGGAAAAATCGGCACCGCCGAAGAAATTGCGAGGGTGGCGGAGTTCATTTTGCTCGACGCACCAGATTTCATGATTGGCGCAGATCTGCTGATTGATGGCGGCTACGTACTCCGCTAGGATAAGGATATCACGATGACTAAACTAGGTGTATTGACACCTTCCTCGAACACGGCCTTGGAGCTCATGGTTCCCAAGATGATTGTGGGATTGCCAGGGGTGTCTGCTCATTTCAGCCGGTTTCGAGTCGAACGAATTGGTTTGGACAAGAACGCCGATGCACAGTTTGATCGCACGGAAATTCTTCATGCCGCACGATTGCTCAGTCACGCGAAGGTAGATGTGATCGGTTGGTTGGGCACTGCCGCCAGCTGGCGTGGTTTCCAGAATGACCAGGTTTTATGTTCACAGATATTCGAAGAGCTGGAAATACCTGGGGATAGTGCAGTGCTTGCGCTGAATCGCATATTACGGCGCTCATCTCTGCAGCGATTGGGATTGATTACTCCGTATACGAATGATGTCACCGAAGCGATAGCTGCACAATATAGAGAAAATGGCTGGGAGGTTGTGGACACGTTTTCTGCGGGTCTTAGCACTAATTTTGATTTTGCTTTGGTAACGGAACAGCAATTGTTTGATGCATGCGAACGCATGGTAAACAGTGGTGCGGAAGTCATCGTTACCATGTGCACTAACATGGTTTCTCCGCAGTTGGCAGAAAAGGTCGAAAAGACGTTTGGAGTTTATTACCTGGATTCGATGACTGCTGGTGTAGCAGGTTTATTGGAAACAGCAAACAGCGAGCTGACACTGAAAGGTTGGGGGCGCCTTTTTGAAGCCCACTGAACACTGTTCGATGAATTTTATGAGAAATGATATGAAATGTCTGATTGTGGGCGGAGCGGGATTCATTGGCTTGAATATCGCCGAGAGCTTGCTGGCTGCTGGGGTTGACTGTACCTTGTTTGGGCCAGGGCTTCCACGTGAAGGATTCATTCAGGGAATTCGCGACAAGGCGCAGAAAGAGGCAACGCTTGATCTGATACAAGGGGATGTTAGAAATAAAAACGAACTTGCGGCGTTGCTTGACAAATATAAATTCGATGCTGTTATTTGTGCTGCGGCGATAACGGCGAGTCGCCAGAAAGAACTGGAAAGAGCCGATCAGATTGCGTCGGTCAATATCGGTGGTGCGTTGAATGTATTGGCAGCATGTGAGGCAGCGCAGATAAGGCGGGTTATATTGCTAAGCTCGGGATCTGTATTTGGTGTCAGGGTACCGCGTACACAGCCTTTGCTTGAAGACGACAGACCTTGGCCGGACACTTTATATGGCCTGTCGAAGGTAATGATTGAAGAAGTTGCGGCACGGTATAATGATTCAGGTTCGTTGAATGTCAATGTGATCAGGCTTGGCGTTTGCTTTGGCCCATGGGAATTCAGCACCGGCGTGAGGGATACATTAAGTTTGCCGCTGCAGCTGTGGCAAGGCATCTCGAGTCAAACGCGAAGCATTAAGGTGCCGAGAGATTATTGCAAAGACTGGATTTATAGCAGGGATGTGGGCGCAGTGCTGGCACGTGTCGTCGAAAAGGGTTTACCTAAAGGCCTATATCACCTGTCGAGTGGTGAAGACTGGAGTTTGCAGGATTGGGCCCAGTCGCTACGTTGCTTATATAGCGAACTGGAACTGATCGAGGTTGACGATGCGGTGGAGAAGCCTGCGATAGGCGTAGAGCGGCCGTCCTTGAGAGCACGACTCGATGTGACTAAACTGGATACGGCGCTGGGCGGATTGAACCTCACGCGAAAAGAGGATGCCCTCGCTGAGTATCGTGGCTGGCTGCAGAAATGGTATTGAGTGCGTGGGGATGTGCTTGGCGGAACCGCACTAGATGATGTCCGAGCTTCAGATGGTTGCGATTGGCGGATGCGCAGCCGGCTTCGTGCAAGGCCTTTCAGGCTTTGCATTCAGTCTGATCGCCATGTCGCTATGGGCATGGACGCTCAGTCCGCAGCTCGCCGTGCCCCTGGCGGTCTTCGGCGCCTTGCTTGGGCAGATACTCGCCGCATTTTCCATTCGTCGCGAGATTGATGGCGCTTTGCTGAGGCCGTTCATCTACGGCGGATTGTGCGGCATACCGCTTGGCCTGTGGTTGCTGCCGCATCTCAACTCCGAGTATTTCAAGCTTTTTCTGGGCGGCTTTCTCACGTTGTGCGTAAGTGCGCCATAAACCCCATGGTTTCTCGCGACGGCGCTTGGCGGTAAAGTTCTCGTGTCTCAGCGACCGGATTTGCGCAGCAATCCTGGCGAGACTTTCCAGAGCATCTGGTCGTCGGTGCGCAGGCTCACCGTTTT
>JACDJB010000316.1_pt1 | contig 55788 bp, 50 predicted proteins | sample 7454121 | NCBI WGS metagenome assembly JACDJB01 (sample SAMN14253290, study PRJNA609438) | sludge metagenome | isolation source: sludge after 25d culture with pyrite | collected 2018-12-20 | reverse complement strand
GTGCCGCTGCTTGGAGTAGATGCGGTACCCGCGGTTGCGTGCCTCGGCCAGCGTGTCAGGGCCGAAGCACAGATAGGTCTCGGCCGCCATGAGCTCGTCGATGAGGTGCTCGTCCTCGGGGCCGAGCTCGTCGACGTCGTAGACGACCTGGGTGCGCTTGTCACCGACGTAGCGGTGGTGCTCGAACTTGCCCGGACGATCCATCCGCCCATCGTAGGCCCGACCCGTCGGTGCATCAGGTTGGGTTGCTCAGTCGCCGTCGCCGGGGAGGGCGCCGTCAGGACCGTCGACGCGCGGCCCGATCGCACCGATGGCCTCGTAGTAGCGCTGCTCCACGTCGAGCACCGCCACGACGTCCGCGTCGGCGATCTCGAACCCCTGCTCCTCGAGCGAGCCGAGCACCCATGCGACGGGCTCGTCGTCGGGGACGACCACCAGAGCGTCGCCGATGTCATCGGCCGCCTTCGCCGATGCCACGCCCTTGGCGGCCAGGTAGTCGCAATGAGCAAGCAGAACAGCGCGGACGTCGTCGTAGGACAGCTCGGCGGTCAGGTCGTCGGGCAGGCGGTCGGCCACGAAGTCCACTGCTTCCTCGAGGTCGTACACGCTGCGGCGCGGGCGAGCCGCGAGGTCACCGCTGACCCCGCCGATCGCCACGGCGGCGATCACGAAGCACAGCACCACAGCGGCCACGATCCAGATCCACATGTCCTGCATTCTCCCCCGGACGAGCGCTCCCGTCGCGCGACGGCGGCACGTCCCGGACCGGGACGTGCCGCCGTCGAACGCTGTGCTTGCGACGCGCTGCTCAGATGCCGATGCGCTGCGCGAGCAACTCCCGGTGATAGGTCGGGTCACCGAAGAGCAGTTCGGAGCTCTTGGCCCGCTTGAAGTAGAGGTGCGCCGGGTGCTCCCACGTGAAGCCGATGCCGCCGTGGATCTGGATGTTCTCCGCGGCGGCATGGAAGTAGGCCTCCGAGCAGTACGCCTTGGCGAGCGACGCCACCGACGGCAGCTCGTCGTTGAGCTCCGAGGCGCACCAGCCGGCGTAGTACGCAGCCGACTTGGCTGACTCCACCTCGAGGAGCATGTCGGCGCACTTGTGCTTGATCGCCTGGAACGAGCCGATCGGGCGACCGAACTGCACGCGGTCCTTGGCGTACTGCACGGCAGCTTCCAGCACCTCTTGCGACCCACCGACCTGCTCGGCGGCGAGCGCTACGGCCGCCAGGTCGAGGACGGTGGAGAGCGTGTCCCAGCCGGAGCCGTCGGCGCCGATCAGCGTGGCCGGCACCGACGAGTACTCCAGGCGAGCCTGCTTGCGGGTCTGGTCCATCGTCGACAGCGCAGTCCGGGTCAGGCCCGGAGCATCGCCGGCGACCGCGAACAGGCTGACACCGGCGTCGGTGCGCGCCGCAGTGATGATGAGGTCCGCGGTGTGGCCGTCGAGGACGTAGAGCTTCTCGCCGTCGATCTTCCAACCGTCGCCGTCCGGAGTGGCGGTGGCGGTGACGGCCGACTCGTCCCAGCGGCCGTTCGGCTCGGTGAAGGCGACGGTGGCGACGGTCTCGCCCGAAGCGATGCCTGGCAGGTAGGCAGACTTGGCCTCGTCGTCGCCCGAGTGGATCAGGGTCTGGCCGGCCAGCACGACGGTCGAGAAGTACGGGGCGCACAGCAGGCGACGGCCCATCTCCTCGAGCACGACGATCAGCTCGACGAAGCTGTAGCCGGAGCCGCCGTACTCCTCGGGGATGACCAGGCCCTGCAGGCCCATCTGCTCGGCCATCTGGGTCCAGACCGCCTCGTCGTAGCCGGACTCGGTGTCCATGAGCTCACGGACGGTCGGCTCGTCGGACTTGGCGTTGAGGAAGTCACGGACGACCTTGCGGAGCTCTTCCTGCTCCTCGCTGAAGGCGAAGTTCACTTCGATTCCCCCTGGGGACGATGTCGGTTCGGACATTCGTCGCCGGTTGACGGTTGACGGTTGACGTTGTGGTTGTACCGGACCGGCACGTGGCCTGCCAGGCGGCATGTGTACACCGGCGTACCCATCCGACGACGAGCCCCGGGTAGGATGCTGCCGTGGAGCAGATCGGGATCCGCCGGCTACGAGCCGACGTCGCCGCCCAGGTCCGACGGGCCGGGGCCGGCGACCGGGTGGTGATCACCGTCGACGGTCGACCGGTCGCGCAGCTCGGCCCACTCGAGCCGACCGACGGTGCCCGCACGATCGCGGACCTCGCCGCGCAGGGTCGCATCGTCCCCGCACGGCGCAGCGACCGGCCCGCGCCGGAGATGTCGCTGCCGCTGTGGGCCGGAACCCGGATCGACCAACTCGCCCGCGAGGTGCGCGGCCGATGAGGCACAGGCGATGAGGCACAGGCGATGAAGGGCGGGCGATGAGGCGCAGGCGATGACGCTGGCCCTCGACACGACGGCCCTGCTGTCGCGGTTCCTCGAGGGTCCGACGCGGGCGACGGTGCTCGACGCGATGTCGGTCGACGACGAGTGGTGCGCCAGTGCGCTCGCCCTGTCCGAAGCGTTGATGCTGGTCGACCGACTCGGCGACGACCCGATGCGGACCGACGAACTGCGCCGGGCGCTGCGTGACGACTGGGAGCGCATCCACGTCGTCCCCGTCGACCAGCTGTGCCTCGACCGCGCCGCGGAGCTCGGCCGCACCCAGCCGGTGCGCACCGTCGATGCCATCCACCTCGCTGCCGCCGACCGCCTCCCCCGCCCGACCACGTTCGTCACGTTCGACCCGACGCAGATCCCGGTCGCGCTCGCCCTCGGCTTCGACGTCCTCTGAACGTCGACGCCACGAGCAACGGGCGATGACCGGGCCGGCGCACGCGAGGGGTTTCGCCCTCAGCGCGTCCGAACCGTGCGCTGAGGGCGAAAGCTGTTCCGACGCCACCCGTCGAGGACGTCGCGACCGGCGTCCACGGCGCGAGACTCGGGCCATGTCCGAGCCCGGCACCCTGCACCTGTCCGACACCGACGTGGCGGTCCACAAGGTCGTCGTCGGCCCGATGGACAACAACGTGTTCGTCATCCGATGCCGACGCACCGGCGATGCGGTCCTCTTGGACGCGGCCAACGAGCACGAGCAACTGCTGGAGCTGGCCGACTCACTCGGCGTGCGCCGGGTGCTCGAGACCCACGGCCACTGGGACCACATCCAGGCCGTCCCCGAGATGCGCGACGCCGGCTACTCGGTTGCGGTCACTGCAGCGGACGCAGCGATGCTGCCCAGCTACGACGAGATCATCGGCGACGACGAGCTCATCGAAGTCGGCGACCTACGACTGCGAACGATCCACACCCCCGGCCACACTCCCGGATCGGTCTGCTTCCGCATCGAAGGAAAGCCGATCCTCTTCAGCGGCGACACGCTGTTCCCCGGAGGGCCCGGCACCACGCAGCTCGAAGGTGGCGACTTCCCCACCATCATCGAGTCGATTGAGCGTCGACTGCTCTCGAAGCTGCCATCCGACACGATCGTCCTGCCGGGCCACGGCGACGACACCACGATCGGCGCCGAGTCACCTCAGCTCCAGGAGTGGGTGGATCGAGGCTGGTGACCCCGGTTCTCGGGACTTGCGCCGTCGCCTGACGACCCGGGGTGTCCCGAGTTCAGGCGTCCGACGCCGGGCGCACGAACGCGGCGATCACGCACAGAGCGACCCACCCGACGACGACCGAGGTCATCAAGCCGACCGCCGGGGTGATCGACACCCGGGTCAGCCCGACGAGACCGCTGAACCCTGCCGCCACCACCACGACGGCTCTCACGGCGAACCGGTTCGACGGCGTCAGCGCGGGCACCGGGACCTCGACCCCGCTCCAGCGGCTGATCAGTCGCCGGCGGCCGATGTCGTACATCTCCCACACGGTGAACACCGACAGGCCGACCGACGCGAGCACCTGCAGGACCGTCGCGACCTTGACGTCTCTTCCGGCGATGTCGAACAGGTGGACGGCGAGCCCGGGCAGGACGACCCCGCGATCGGTGTGGGTGACGAGGTCGATCAGGAGGTGCGTGATCGAGCCGATCGCGAGGCAGAGCACCACGATCCACCATGGGTGCCGGGTCCGGCCGAGGAGGCGGAGGTCGCGCAGGTGGAACTGTCCGAGGTCGGGGAGGTAGCCGGCCAAACGGGGCAGCACGAGTCGTCGGGCGGACCACGTCAGCAGCAGCCCGACGACGAGCCCGCCGGTCAGCGCCTGGCCCCAGGCGTGGCCGTCCCACCAGATCGGGCGCCCGTCCCAGATCAACGCGAACCGGGGCGGCACGGCCCGCGCCATGTCCGGGACGATCGTCCCGACGACCATCGCCGTTCCGTCGAGCTCCGGACGCCAGCGTTTGAGCGGGAGGACTGGCGCCTGATGGGCGAGGAACGTGAGCGGCATCGGTCGACCATCGTGGCAGGTCGCCCCTTCCCGTTCTGTTCGGCGTTTCACAACATCTTCCTTGTGAAACGCCGAACAGAACGGGGGGGATCCGCGCTGATGGGCTATTACCCCTATCGCCGTAGTGGAAATAGACTGGCCTCATGTCCGGCGATCCCCCCACCGTGCCCCTGTTCGTGATCGACGACCTGCACGTCGCGCCGACCGAGCAGTCCGACGCCGAGATCCTCCGCGGGGTGTCGCTGATCATCGGTCCCGGTGAGGTCCACGCGCTGATGGGACCCAACGGGTCGGGCAAGTCGACGCTCGCCAGCACCCTGATGGGCTCGCCCGAATATCAGATCACCAGCGGATCGGTGCGGTTCAAGGGCGACGACGTGACCGACTGGTCCGCCGACCTGCGTGGCCGGAGCGGCATGTTCCTCGCCTTCCAGTACCCGCAGGAGATCCCCGGGGTGTCCGTGCGCCAGTTCCTGCGTCAGGCGCTGTCGGAGCGCAAGGGCATCGACCTGTCGGTGCTGGAGATCCGCATCGCGATCATGGAGTGGATGCAGCGTCTCGACATGGACCCGAGCTTCGCCGACCGCTTCCTCAACGAGGGCTTCTCCGGCGGCGAGAAGAAGCGCAACGAGGTCCTGCAGATGGCGATCCTGGAGCCCGAGCTGGCGATCCTCGACGAGACCGACTCAGGTCTGGACATCGACGCTCTGCGCGTCGTCGCCAACGGCGTGAACGAGGTCCGCAAGGATCGTCCTGAGCTCGGCGTGCTGGTGATCACCCACTACCAGCGCCTGCTCGACCACCTGGAACCCCACGTCGTGCACATCCTGATCGACGGCCGGATCGTCGCCACCGGCGGTCCGGAGCTGGCGCAACAGGTCGAACAGGAAGGCTTCGACGCCTTCCGCGAGCCGGAGCACGTCCCATGAGCGCAGCAGCCGACGCCACCGGAACCGTCGACGTCGCAGCGCTCGACGAGCTCGAGGTCGCCACCATCAAGGCAGACTTCCCGATCCTGTCGCGCACCGTCCACGGCCACCGGCTCGTGTTCCTGGACTCAGCCGCTTCATCGCAGAAGCCGACCGCCGTGCTGCACGCGATGGACCGCTACTACGAGACCACCCACGCCAACGTGCACCGGGCGGCGTACACCCTGGCCGAAGAGGCGACCAACGCCATGGAGTCAGCCCGGGCCAAGGTCGCCGGCTTCATCGGCGCCCCATCTGCCAACGAGATCGTCTTCACCAAGAACGCCACCGAGTCGATCAACCTGGTCGCCCGCTCGTGGGGGGCCGCCAACCTGGGCCCGGGTGACGTCATCGTGCTCACCCAGCTCGAGCACCACGCGAACATCGTCCCGTGGCAGCAGCTCGCGGCCGAGCGCGGGCTCGAACTGCGTTGGATACCGCTCACCGACGACGGCCGACTCGACCTCACCGACCTGGATCGACTGCTCGACGGCGCCAAGCTGCTCGCCCTCTCGGCCATGTCGAACGTGGTCGGCACGATCACACCCGTCCGACGACTGACCGACGCCGCACACGCCGCCGGAGCGCTCGCCTGCATCGACGCCTGCCAGTACGTCCCGCACGTCACCACCGACGTCGTCGAGATGGGTGCGGACTTCCTGGCGTTCTCCGGTCACAAGATGCTGGGACCGACCGGTGTCGGGGTGCTCTGGGCCCGGGCCGACCTGCTCGAGTCCATGCCCCCGTTCCTGGGCGGCGGGGGCATGATCCTCGACGTCACCACGGACGGATTCGTCCCCGCCGAGGTGCCCCACAAGTTCGAGGCGGGCACGCCGCCGATCGCCGAGATCGTCGGGCTCGGAGCAGCCGTCGACTACCTGGGCTCGCTCGGGATGGACAAGGTCCGGGCACACGAGGTCGCTCTCACGACCTATGCGATGGACAGCCTGACGGAGCGGTTCGGGTCCGACCTGGTCATCTACGGTCCGGCCGACCCCGCGGTGCGGGGCGGCGTCATGAGCCTGGCGTTCAAGGGCATCCACCCTCATGACCTCTCACAGGTGCTCGACCAGCACGGGGTGTGCGTTCGACCCGGCCACCACTGCGCCAAACCGCTCATGCGAGTTCTCGGCGTCGGTGCCACCGCGCGAGCATCGTGGTACGTGTACAACGACGAGGCCGACATCGACGCGCTGGGTGACGCACTCGACGACGCTGGCAGCTTCTTCGACTTCTGAGGTGCACCCGCACTTGAGAGATCGCACTGACGAGACGGCCCCGGGGCGAATCCACCGGGGCGAAGGGAACGGTTGACGAATGTCAGGCCTCGAAGACCTCTACCGAGAGATCATCCTCGACCACTACCGCAACCCGAGGAACCGCGGCGAGCTGCCCAGCCCGCCCGCCGCCCGCGTGGAGGGCTTCAACCCGCTGTGCGGCGACGAGATCGTGGTGTACCTCCAGCTCGACGACGCCTCCAAGGGCGACGACGCCGTAGTCAGCGACGTGCGCATCGGCGGCCAGGGCTGTTCGATCTCCCAGAGCTCGGCGTCGATGATGTCGGCCGCCGTCACCGGCAAGACCGTGGGCGAGGTCAAGGACCTCACCAAGTCGTTCAAGGCGATGATGTCGATCCACGAGGGCGAGCTCGACGGCGGTGAACCCGCGTCGGTCGACGACGCGAACCCTGGCGAGCTGCGCCTCGGCGACCTGGAAGCCCTGCGCGGCGTGGTGAAGTTCCCGGTCCGCATCAAATGCGCCACGCTCAGCTGGAACACGCTCCAGCAGGCGATCGACGAGTCCTGAGCCGGTTTCCTGTGCACCGAGGTCGCCCACGGCGAACCGGTTGCACACAGAACGACGGCGTCCGCGTCGCTCGTCTCCTCAGGTGGCGCCGAGGTCGGCCGCGAGCTCCGACATCCGCCGGGCCAGGTCGACGTCGAGCGACGTGACCCCGCCCGCGTCGTGGGTGACCAGGTCGACGGTGACGGTGCTGTACGAGTTCGACCAATCCGGATGGTGGTCCATCGCTTGAGCCACCGTGGCGACCGCAGCCATGAACCCGAAAGCCCGGGTGAAGTCGGCGAAGCGCAATTCGCGGTGCAAGCACCCACCGACCAGGGTCCAGCCCGACAGCGATGTCAGCGCGTCGTCGAGCTCGGCACCGGGGAGAGGTCCAGGTCGTGGCACGCGCGCTCCCCTACCCCCTCGTCGACAGGCACAGACCGATCAGGCGTCGAAGAACGGGTCGTCGATCTGGGGGCGCTCGGACTCGAGCCCGTTGAACCCGCCAGCGTCGTCGTCGGGGAGCTCGCTGACCCACGCCGCGTAGCCCGACTCCTCCAAGCGGTCGGCGAGCTCGGGACCGCCGGACTCGAGGATGCGACCCCGGGCGAAGATGTGCACCACGTCGGGGTGCAGCTCCTCGAGCAGTCGGGTGTAGTGCGTGATCGCCAGGACGCCGAGCGGTTCCCCCTCACCGAAGCCCGATGTGGTGGCGGCTTCGATGCGCCGCGACACCGCACGCAGCGCGTCGACGTCGAGGCCGGAGTCCAGCTCGTCGAGGATGGCGATCCGCGGTTCCAGCACGCCGAGCTGCATGGTGTCGTTGCGCTTCTTCTCACCCCCGGAGAGGTCGACGTTGAGCGGTCGGTCGAGGAACCTGCGATCGAAGCCGATCAGATCGGCCTCCCGCTCCAACGCGGCCGGAACCAGCGCCGGGTCCCGACCAGCAGCGGCGAAGGACTCCTCCAGCACCTCAGCGACCCGGACCCCGGGCACCTCGGTCGGGTACTGCAGCGCCAGGTACAGCCCGGCCTGGACGCGCTCCCACGTCGCCAGAGCCAACAGGTCGACGCCATCGAGCGTGACCGTCCCGCCGGTGACCTCGTAGCCGGGTTGACCCATCAGCACGTGCGACAGCGTCGACTTGCCGGAGCCGTTGGGACCCATCACGGCGTGCACCTCGCCCGAGCGCACCGTCAGCGTCACCCCGTCGAGGATCCGACTGCCGTTCACCTCGGCGCGGAGGTCGTCGATCACCAGCTCGCTCACGTCGTCTCCTCGTCTGTGGTCGTCAGCTCCAGCACCACGCGACCGTCGTGGACGCGGACCGAGTAGGCGGGCACCGGCCGCACCGCCGGCAGCGTCAGCGCATCGCCGGTGCGCAGGTCGAACTCGCTGCCGTGCTTGGGGCACTCGATCGTGCAGGCGTCTGCGTCGACGATCCCGCCCGACAGCGAGACCGCACCGTGGCTGCAGGTGTCGCCGATGGCGTACACGTCGTCGCCCAGCCGGATCAACGAGATCCTGCGGCCGGCGACCTCGACGAGCGTGCCCTCCTCATCGGCGAAGTCGTCGAGCGGGCCCAGGTCGACGCGCTCTGTGGCGGCGGTGCTCACGACGCACCCGTCCGTCCGAGCGCCCGGTCGAGCGCCGAATCGAGGCGGTCGGAGATGATCGGCGCGAGCGATGGCACGGCGAAGCCTTCGAGCACCTCGTCGAAGAACCCGCCCACCACCAGACGGTCCGCGACCGCCGACGGCACGCCGCGGGACTCCAGGTAGAACCGCTGGTCGGGGTCGACCGGACCGACCGTCGAGGCGTGCGAGCATCGGACGTCGTTGTTCTCGATCTCCAGGTTGGGCACCGACTCGGCCCACGCCCCGTCCGACAGCTTGACGTTGCGGTTCGTCTGGAAGGCGTTCGAGCCACGGGCGTCGGGGGCGATTCGGATCAACCCCGTGTAGACGGAGTGCGACGTGTCGGCGACGCCGCCCTTGAACAGCAGGTTCGAGGTGGTGTCGGGCGCCGCGTGCGTCTGGAAGGTTCGCAGGTCGAGCATCTGGTGGCCCTCGCCGAGGTACACGCTCGACAGGTTGCCGGCAGCTCCCCGGCCGACGAGGCGGCAGTCGATCCGCAGACGGGCGTAGTCACCGCCGAGGGCGGCTGCACCGAGGTCGAAGGTGGCATCGCGATCCACCGATGCGACGAGGGAGCCGACCTGGAACGTGCTGGTGCCGAGGTCCTGGAGCACGGCGTGGTGCAGCCGCGCCGCCGGGCCGAGGCTCAGCTCGGTCAGCGGGGCGACCAGGCTGTCGACGTCGTCAGACAGGTGGATCTCCACGATCGACGCCTCGGCATCGGCACCGAGCCGTGCGGTGATCCGCGGGAACGCTGCGATGCCGGCGCCCTGCACGAACGACACGACGGCGAAGGGGTGCTCGACGGTGACACCTGCGGGCACGTCGAGCACCACCGGCTCGACCGACAGCGCATCGTTCCAGGCGGCGAACAGGTCCACGGGGTGCTCGGCCGGGTCGCCCAGCACCGTCTCGGCGTCGACCGCGTCGTCGTGCACCGATCCGAATCGGACCCCCGCGTCCCACGCCCCTTCGACCTCGGAGTGGACGACGCGACCGTCGACCAGGACGACCACTCCCGACAACGGGCCGAGAGCGGCCAGGATCTCCCCCACCGCTGCCGGGACCGGAACCGCGCCGCGCTCGGGCGTGTCCGACGGGCCGGGGCCGTAGCGCTCGAGCTCGAGCTCCGCGATGCGGCTGTAGCGCCACTCCTCGGCCTCGTCGGTCGGCAACGGCAGGTGACCGGCACGCTCCAGCGCGGCGGCACGCCGCTGGCGCAGCCACTGTGGGCCTGGAAGGTCCTCGACGACGAACGCCGGTCGGGGTGTTTCGGTCTCGGGGAGCACGACACCCAATTTACACTACGGCCGTAGTGCTATTTCCAGCCCCGCTCGGGTTCGCCGTTCGGCTTCGCAGTTCAGGCCGTCAGCCCCTTCGACGGAACAGGCGCTTCCAGCCGCCGGGGCGACCGGCGCCGCGCCCTCGGTCCGCGTCCACCTCGGCCCGTATCCGAGGGACGGCGGCGTTGACGATGTCCTCGGCCTCGTCGAGGAGCGCGGCGATCGACGGGTCCGACCCCAAGCTGCCCGGCTCGTCGGGCGTCGGCGGGACGATGAGCGTGCCGTGCGCCCAGTTCACGTCGGCCAGCCTCGGGGTGTAGGCCGGGCACTCCTCCGGGCATCGCCACGGCGCCTCCGGCGCCAGGTCGAGGTCGCACTTCCGCACCGTCTCCCCGTTGGGATAGGTGCGGCTCTCGAAGAACTTGCAGCTCTCCTGCATCGGCATGGTCGCCAGTGTGGCAGGACGCTCCAGCCTTCGTCATGGCATGGCCCCACGGTCGCTGAGGAGCGATGTCGCTGAGGAGACCGCTCGTCGAGTTGGTGACGGCGCTCGGACCCGCGCCGCCCCTTGGGCAGAACCACCCGGATTGCTCAACGAAGCGACGACGAGCGCCGATGACCACGGCATGAGCTCGAGCGACCGGGAACACCGATGAGCGACGACGGTCAGGCGGTCAGCGCGGTCACGCGCATCCTCGACGCCGCGTCGGTGCCCACCGCGACCCTTGACGGCGAGGGCCAGATCGTGACGCTCAACCCGGCGTTCGCCGCGGTGTGCGGCCGTGCGCCGAGCGAGATCGCCGGCTTGCACCTGTTGGCGCTGTGCCCCGGTCGCGACCAAGCCGACGTCCTGTCGAAGCTCGTGCGCATCGTCGGCGGGGTGTCGGAGATCGAACAGGAGGTGCTCCGGGTCACCAGCGCGGACGGTCACGTGAAGACGCTGTCGATCACGCTCGGCGGGCTGGCTGGCGTCGACGGCCGCGTGGAGCGCGTGCTCGCCGTGGCGTCCGACCTGACCGAGGAGCGGCGGGCCCAGCGCCGACGACGACGGAGCGCTGTCGAAGCCGCACATGTCGCGGGGACCGACGACCAGACCGGGCTCCCCAACCACCGAGCCCTCGGCGTCCTCGTCGGATCCGCAGTACGACGGGCGGCCGCGCACGACGCCCCGTTCGCCGTGTTGCGCTGCGAGGTCGTCAACCTCGACGTGCTCGAGGCCCTTCACGGTCCAGCCACGGCACGTTGTGCCATGACGGCGCTGTCGGAGCGCCTGACCCAGCGGCTGCGCAGCGCCGACACCGTGACGCGCTCGGGCACCGACGCCTTCACCGTGGTCGCGGAGGACCTGGGCGACGCACAGGATGCCGCCGGGGTCGCCTATCGGCTGCTCGCAGCGGTGGTCGAACCCATTGCCGTGGACGGAGAGGCGATCGCCGTGGAGACGGTGATCGGCATCGCCGTCGGAGATGGAGCGTCTCCGCCCGCCACGATGCTCTCCGATGCGCAGGCCGCCGCGCACACCGCCCGCGTCGACGGCGTCGGTGGGTTCCGGATGACCGACACCCGTACGACATCGCCGGCCTGACTCGTCGTGGGAGCGCGACGCGGGGACCACCGTGTGCTCAGATGGTCCGCGTGCTCCTGGGAATCGGCATCTTCGCCCTGTTCGGTCTCATCCTCATCGGCGTCTGGTTCGCCCTGCGCGACAAGCGTCGCGACTACGAGGACACCGGCAACCCCGATGACGAGCTCACCGACGAGCAGTTCCGTCGGATCGAGTTCGGCGACGAGGAGATCTGACGCTTCCCGGTTGTTGCCGTCCCCCGACGTCGACGCCACATCAGCGCCGGTGCCGTCCGATCGACATCGGGGAATCCATCGGATGATCTCAGGTAGGGCCGACCACGTGTCGACGACGTTGGCGTGCCGCACTCCACGTTCGAGGTCATCTGCAACCTGAGCTTCGACTCGTTCGACGATGTTCGCGCCGGCCGGGCGGCAGCTCGCTCGGCAACGGCCGAGCTGCGGCGCCTGACGCGACGTGACCGACGGGTCGGTGCGCTTCGATGTCGTCACCGCCGCTCGGCGATGGCGATCAGGTTCCGCGTGACGACCGATCGAGCGACCGACGCGCGGGAGCTCGCGGTGGTGCTGCTGCGCACGTCGGTTCACGCGACCGGCGGTTCGACCGCGGGATGGAACCAGCTCCACGTCGCCGTGTCATCGGAGGCGAACACCGCCCGGGACCGAGAACTTGACGCCGGACCGACCGGCACCGAGGCGAACCGGCTCCCCCGGAGCTGGGCCGACCATGCGGCAGCGACCGCTCGTCTGGCGCAGGGCCCCGAGCTCCCCGCGCTGGCCAGGACCGGGGCGTTCATCGACCTCCGCTGAGGCCGCTCGCGCCCGCGCTCTGCGGTGAGATGCCGACCGTTTCGGTGCTGACTTCTCGTCAGAACCTTGGCTTCGCGGATCTCAGCCCACGCTGCCTTCCATCTGGAGCTCGATCAGTCGGGACCACTCGACTGCGTACTCCATCGGCAACGTGCGGGTGACGGGCTCGATGAAGCCGTTGACGACCATCGACATGGCCTGCTCCTCGGAGAGCCCGCGGCTCATCAGGTAGAAGAGCTGCTCGTCGGCGACCTTGGACACGGTGGCCTCGTGACCGATGACGGCATCACGGGCACCGACCTCCATGTACGGGTACGTGTCGGAGATCGAGTCGGGGTCCAGGATCAGCGCGTCGCACTGAACGTGGGCCTTGCAGCCGTAGGCGTCGTCCTCGACCCGCACCAGCCCGCGGTACGAGGTCTTGCCGCCGTCCTTGGAGATCGACTTGGAGACGATCTTGGAGGTGGTCTCCGGCGCGGCGTGGATCATCTTCGATCCGGTGTCCTGGTGCTGGCCGGCTCCCGCGTACGCGACCGACAGGACCTCGCCCGACGCCTTGGGACCGACCATGACCACCGACGGGTACTTCATGGTCAGGCGGGACCCGATGTTGCCGTCGATCCACTCCATGTGGCCCTCGGCCTCCACCCGGGCCCGCTTGGTGACCAGGTTGAAGACGTTGGAGGACCAGTTCTGGATCGTCGTGTAGGTGACCCGGGCGGCCTCCTTCACGACGATCTCGACCACGGCCGAGTGCAACGAGTCCGACGTGTAGACCGGTGCCGAGCAGCCCTCGATGTAGTGCACCTTCGAGCCCTTGTCGGCGATGATCAGCGTCCGCTCGAACTGACCCATGTTCTCTGCGTTGATGCGGAAGTAGGCCTGCAGCGGCATCTCGACCTCGACACCGGGCGGCACGTAGATGAACGAGCCGCCAGACCACACCGACGAGTTCAGCGCGGAGAACTTGTTGTCGTTGCGAGGGATGACGGTACCGAAGTACTGCTTGACGATCTCGGGGTGCTCTCGCAGCGCCGTGTCCATGTCGCAGAAGATGACTCCCTGGCGCTCCAGGTCCTCACGGTTGCGGTGGAAGACGACCTCGCTGTTGTGGACGACGAAGCCTTCGGCGACGAAGTTGTGGTGACCCTCCACCTCGATGTCGAACGTCGGCTCCACGCCGACCGGTTCGATCGACTCGATGCGCACGAACCCGAGCATGTCGGAGGTGTGGGCCTGGAACGACGTTCCCTTCGCGGTGCGGTACGTGTGGCCATAGGAGCGACGAGCAAGGCGCTCGGCGCGTCGCGGCGACCGGGCGGGGATGCGATCGAACCGACCCGAGAGGTTCAGCCGGTGCGCCGTCAACGTGCGACGCCGATCGGTCGGGTGCGCGTTGGTGAAGGTCACGACCTTCGACGACCAGATGCCGCACAACGCCGCGAGCTCCTTGACGTCCTCGAGTAGCGGTTCGCTCACGCTCGTGAGCACCACGTCCTTGTTGGATGCGTGGTTGCGGACGTACCCGTCGGCGTCGAGGTATCCGGCGAGGAAGGAGAGCCGCTCGATCGTCGGCAGCTCGTACACCCAGCGAGGCACCCGCTTCGAGTGTGCGGTCCCGCCGAGTCCGTTGAGCTGCAGGAACTCGGCCAACGCAGCGGTCCCCCTGGCGGTGAGGCGAACAGCATCGGTGCTCAGGTCGAAGTCCAGCCCGAACAGCTCACGGCCGACCCGGATGATCTCGTGGACGAGCACAGCATCGGTGGCATCCACCGCGATCTCCACGGAGTCGTACGCGCCCCGGTGGTGGATGTAGCCGTCACCGAGGTAGAGGCCGGCGAACCATGCGAAGTCGGGTGAAGAGACGGTCGGCAGGGAGCTCGCGCCCGGGCGATCGGGCACGAGCATCGCCACAGGGTCACCGAACTCCGGCAGATCCGTCGGGATCGCGACCAGGTCGCCCACTCGGAGGTCGTCGACCTGCACCCACTCGGGGAGGTACCGGGCATTGCGGGTCCCGTCCGCGCGCCGGTCGCGCAACGTCAGGAACGGATGGTTGCCGGACGCGCCGATCGTTCGGCCGCGAGCCGTGATCTCGTAGACCTCCTTGTCACCCGAGCACGCCGCTCCGACGACTTCGGCCCGAACGATCCGCTTGGTCGAGGGGTCGAGGGAGAACACCTCGTCCCCGGCGACGAGCTCCTTGATCGGTCGCATCCCGGTCGTCGTCCAGACACGGGTCGACCCCCGGAGGCACTCGTACTGCGCGGTGACGCCGGCGAGGTACTTGCGCTCGGCCTCGGGGATGCCGAGCTTCTCGTAGGTGTTCTTGATCGCGTCCGGAAGGTCGTCCCACTCGTCGACCTGAGCGTCGGTGGGCTTGATGTAGTAGTAGATGTCGTCGAAGTAGATCTCCGACATGTCGCCACCCCAGCGGGGCATCGGTCGACGCTCGAACGCCTTGAGCGACTTGAGGCGGAAGTCGAGCATCCACTGGGGCTCGCCCTTCATCCACGACATCTCCTGGACGATCGCCTCATCGAGCCCGCGCTTGGGCTTGAAGACGTAGTCCTCCTCGTCGCTCCAACCGAGCGAGTACTTGGAGAGGTCGAGGTCGACCGACATGGTGGGCTCCTCACACGTAGGAGAGCGGGCAGGGATTTCTCCTACGCAGATAGTAACAACCTCATCCAGCTCCCGGAATTCCCGCCGACCGAGCGGGCCGACGCCGGCTCCTGACGCGGCGGCGCCTCGGCCAGCGCCGCCCGGACCTGCCGGTGGGGTCCTAGGGTGGTCGACGTGACCGTCACCGACGGCGAGATGCCCGACGCTGCACCTGCTGGCTGGGTGCCCCCGGAACGAACCGCACGGCCACCGCGCCCGCGTTGGGTGGCTCCTGTCGCCACCGGCGCTGCGGTCGCCTGCGGCTGCGCGGCGATCGCGCTGTGGGACCCGAGCGACGGCGGCACGGCGGTGTGCTGGTCCAAGGCCGTGTTCGGCATCGACTGCCCGCTCTGCGGTGGCCTCCGGGCGACGAACGCGATGCTCCGCGGCGACTGGCTCGCGGCCGCGGACCACAACGTGCTGGTCGCGGTGCTGCTCCCGATCGCAGCGGTGCTGTGGGTGGTGTGGCTCGTCCGCTCGCTGCAGGACCGGCCGTTCACGCTGCCGAAGATCCCCACCGCTGGCTGGATCGCCATCGGCGTGTTCCTGTTGGCGTTCACCGTCGTCCGCAACCTCGACGTCGACGTCACCTGGATCCACTGGCTCGCGTCCGACACGTCCTGACTCCGCCCCCCACACTCCCGTTCTGTTCGTCCTTTCACAAGGTTTTCGTTGTGGAAGGACGAACAGAACGGGGGTGTGGGGTCGAGCGACAGTCAGTCGAGACGCCGCAGCTGCGTCCGGTACCGGACGCTGCGCTCCACGTAGGACCGGACGCCCATGTCGAAGTGACCGGGCGTCACCGCGTCCTCCTTGATCGTCGCGGGGATGCCCAGCGCCATCGCCAGCGGCGGGACGACCTTGTTGTTGCCCACGAACGCGCCACCACCGACGATCGCCTCCCGTCCGACGGTGGCGTTGTGCAGCACCTTCGAGCCGATGCCGATGAGCGCCTTGTCCTCGACCCTGCACCCCTCGAGGTGCGCGAGGTGGCCGATGGTGACGTCGTCGCCGACGGTCGTGGGCCAGTACGGCGTGGTGTGGATCACCGCACCGTCCTGCACCGAGCACCGCTCGCCGATGAAGATGAACCCGTCGTCGCCGCGCAGCACCGCGCACGGCCAGACCGAGGACTCGGCGCCGATCACCACCGAGCCGATCACCACCGCGTCGGGGTGGATGTAGGCGCTCGGGTGGATCTCCGGCTCCTGGTCGCCGAGGGCGTAGATGGGCACGCTGCTCCTGTTCGTTCCTGACCCGTCGCCGATCCGGTCGACGGCGAGGCTCAGAGGTCGGAATGCCGGCCGTAGCCGCCCTTGAAGAACAGCAGCGGGCCGACGTCGGGGCGGTGCACGTCGAGCGATCGCACCAGGCCCTCGACAATCAGGTGGTCGCCGCCCTGGTGCGTCTCGTAGACCTCGCAGTCGATGTGGGCGACCGCACCGTGGATGAGCGGCGAGCGGGTGATGGGCGACGGATCCCACGAGATGCCCTCGAACTTGTCCGGCGCCTTCGACGCGAACTGGCCCGACGTCTCGTGCTGGTCCTCCGCGAGCACGCTCACCCCGAACACGCCTGTCTCTGCGATCAGCGGCCACGTGGACGAGGTCCGGGCGACGCAGAAGCCGACGAGCGGCGGGTCGAGCGACACCGAGAAGAAGCTCCCGATCGCCAGACCGAGGGGTCGGCCGTCGACCTGGGAGGAGATCACGGTGACTCCGGTCGGGAAGTGCCCGAGCACCTGTCGGTAGAGCATGGGGTCGATCTCGATCGACGTGTCGTCGACGGGGAGGTCGGTCGGTTCGGCAGCCACGTGGGTGAACCTATCCGGCGGCGGCGATCGGGGCGGCGTCGCGCTCGCGGGCGTCGTGTTCACCGCCGTCGCGTTCCATGCCGTCGCGTTCCATGCCAGCGACGTCGACCGTCTCGGCGAGAACGATCGTCAGGCCTTCGCTCGCGGCGATGACCTCACCGACGCCTCGTGCGACAGCCAGCTCCCGGGCATCAGCGAGCAGCTCGTCGATGCGCTCGTCGTGGTGCGAGGGATCGTGGTGGAACAGCACCAGAGTGGCGCACCCGGCCTGGGCCGCCACCTCGACGGCGTACTCGACGGTGCAGTGACCCCAGTCGGAGCGCCGGTTGAACTCCTCGCCGTCGAACTGGGCGTCGTGGATCAGCACGTCGGCGCCCCGGCACAGCTCGATCACGGCCGGGTCCACCTCGGTCGATCCCGCCCCGGGCTGCTGGTGGTCGCTCACGTACGCGACCGTGCGGCCACCGAGCTCGACCCGGTAGCCGAGGGTGGCGCCCACGTGCGGCACCCACGCCGAGGTGACCGTGGCAGCACCCACGGCGAACGTCTCCGCGTCCGTGCCGTGGAAGCGGATCTCGCCCGGGAGGGCGTCGACGCCGACCGGGAAGTAGGGCGGTGACAGGAAGCCTCGAACGACCGTCTCGAGCGATCCGCCATCCTGGCGTGGCGCGTACAGGTCGAGCACCGCACCTTCGGCCAGCAGCGGCGCGAAGAACGGAACGCCCTGGATGTGGTCCCAGTGCAGGTGGGTGACGAGCGCTGTGCCCCGGAACGGGGTGCTGGTGTCACACGACAGCCCGTAGAAGCGCAGTCCGGTGCCGAGGTCGAAGATGATCGGGTCGTGGCCAGGTTCATCGACCACGACGCACGCTGTGTTGCCGCCGTAGCGCGCCAGTTGCTCGTCCGAGCACGGGGTCGACCCGCGCACGCCGTAGAACGTGACGTTCAGAGCGTTGTCCCCCTGTTCCTCCGGATCGGTCCTGCCATCCGTCCGGGCACGTGAACAGTAAATGAACGGACCTGGTCCACTCCCGGGGTGTGACCGAATTCTCAACAACGCCGACCTGCACGTGTCGCACAGCGCACCTCGCTCAGCGTTCCGAACGGATTCTGCGGTAAGGATCTGACCGGAACGGTCCTGACTTCTCGTCAGAACCGGGATGGCTAGGGGTGGCGGAGCACGCCGTCGCGTCCACGTACGACCAGCCCGTCGCGCTCGAGCGACGCGACGACCGCCGTCAGGCGGGCCGGTTCGACGCCGTCGGCGAGGATGGTCGCCTCGATCGCGGCGGCCAGACCGGCACCGTCCGCGATCGCACCGAGGATCCGGCCCCGCAGCTCGCGGTCCGATCCGGCGAAGCGGGCCTGACGACGCGAGACGCCCGCGGAGCCGACGGCGGGGTCCGGATCCGGACGGCCGGCATCGCGCCAGCGGCACTCGACCGGGCATCCGTCGCAGTCGGCTACCGGTCGGCAGCGCTTCGCGCCGAGGTCCATCAGGACCTGGTTCCACTCCCACGAGCGCCCCGCCGGCACCCAGGAGTCCGCAGCGGCCTGTGCCGCCGCCGCGGTCATCGGACCGCCGGCGCGACGAGCGAGGATCCGGGCGATGTTGGTGTCGACCACGCCGACGTCGGCCTCGAACGCGAACGCCAGCACGGCCCGAGCAGTGTACGGACCGACGCCGGGCAGCGCGACCAGCTCGGCGAGATCGGCCGGGACTGCGCCGCCGTGGCGGTCGACGCACGTCGCCGCCGCGCTGCGGAGGTTGAGCGCCCGCCGCGGGTAGCCCAGCCCGTGCCACTCGGTCAGCACCTCGCCCAGTGTCGCCGCAGCACAGGCCGCCGGCGTCGACCAACGTTCGATGAAGCGCTCCCATCGGGGGATGACCCGTACCGCCTGGGTCTGCTGCAGCATCACCTCGCTCACGAGCACCGCCCAGGGGTCGCGGATGCGTCGCCACGGCAGGTCCCGGAGCTCGGCCGAACCGGCACCGAGCACTGCCGCCTGCTCGGCGGTCGGAACCGAGCCCTCAGCGGTGAGCGAGTCGAGCTGCATGGACGATCGTGTGATGCGGGTAGGCGAAGGTCCCCACCAGCTCGGGGTGTCCGGCGAGGAGGTCCCTCGCCGCATCGAGCAGCACGGCGCGCTCGGCGTCGTCGAGGACCGCCACGAAGCTCGTCGAGCGGAGGCGGTCGATCACGCCGTCGAGCGTGGTCGGGATCGGGTTCGGGTACCGGCGCTCGTCGAGCGGACCGAAGCGGCCCGATGCGGCCACCACCTCCGACCACGACACCTCGCGGTGGTCGTCGTAGGGCCGCCCGCCGGTGCGCTGCTCGACCAGTCGGGTCAGCTCGTCGACCCACGGGACCGACGCGTCCCGGGCGTTCCACACGAGCACGAGCACGCCGTCGGGCGCCAGGACCCGGGCGAGCTCCGACAGCGCCGCCTGGAAGTCGAACCAGTGGAACGCCTGGGCCACCGTCACGACGTCGAACGAGTCGTCGCGGACGCCGAGGTGCTCGACCACGCCGCGCACGAGGGGAACGGCCGGCAGCGCCAGGCGCAGGTGCCGAGCCATCTCGGCCAGGGGCTCAACTGCGGTGACGTCGAGGCCGGCACGGACGAGCTGGCCCGTGAGGATGCCCGTCCCGGCCGCCACGTCGAGCACCCTGCCCCCGGGTGGACACAGGTCCTTGATCGCTCCGATGGCAGGCCTCGCGTACGTCGGACGGATGCGGGCGTAGGTCGACGCTGCAGCGGAGAACCCGCCTGCGGCCACCGGGTCGATCGTCACAGGGGCAGCCTCGCGCGAGCCCGCATCCGCAGCGCGGTCGACCGGCATGGTCCGAACGACTCCTTCCGATGGGTCCCGAGTCCCGATGCCCGGACCTCAGCCCCATCGCAGCCCGATCTTCGTCTACCCTCAGCCAGAGACCACTGTACGTGATATGAGTATCACTGACTGTGAGGAATCCCTCCGGCAGCGACGACCAACACCAGGCAGGGAAGGACGACCATGGGCGCAGACGCGCACGACGGCGGTGAGCCGCCCGGCAACGTCGCGCCGAGGAGCCACCTCACCGGGACGACACGCGTCCCACCGACCATGGACATCGCAGCGACCAGCGACGACGCCGCACAGCGGAGCGAGCACCAGGCACCGCATGAGCGCCATCCGTCCGCTCTGACGCTGGACGGGCGCGAGCGCGAGCGCCGCGTCACCGACATCGAGGTCCTCCGCTGGCGGACGCTGGCCTCCCTGATCCTCGGCTCGGCGATCATGGTGATGCCGCTGTTCGGCGACATCCGCCTGCAGATCGGCGCTGCCGTCGTCGTGTTCGGCTGCGCCGCCAACCTGTGGTTCTCCCACAAGGTCGCCAAGGGGCACCCCGTCCCACGGCTCGTCGCGGCCAGCGATGCGCTCGCCGCGGTCCTGATCGCGCTCCTGGTCCCGGACTCCTTCGGCATCGTGGTGGTGGTGCTCGTCTCGGCCACCGGCCTGTACGTCTTCTGGTACGGACCGCGGACGACCGTTCGCCTCCTGCCGCTCGCCGGTGTCGGCCTGCTGGCCGTCGGTCTGCTGCTGTCACCGGAGCTGTGGGTCGCGTACCTGATCGCGTGGCTGGTGGCGTGCACGTTCGCCACGATCATCTTCGGCCACATCGCCCGGGCGCTCACCGCTCAGCGCGATCGCTACGACGAGCTGATCAACGGCATCGACGCCGCCGTCTGGGAGGGCGACGGTCCGAGCGGTCCGGCCGACTACGTCAGCGACAACGTCGGCGAGTTGCTCGGGTTCGACCCCGCCGAGATGCGACGATCGGACTTCCTCCTGGACCGCGTCCACCCCGACGACCGAGCGGTCGTGGTCGAGGGTGAACGCCTCGCCGCCGACGGCCAGGACGTGGAGATGCACTTCCGGGTCATGGACGCGTGGGGACGGACCAGGCGATTCCAGAACCGCGTTCGCACCACGGTCGACCACAGCGGACGCGTCGTGCGACGCCGGGGCGTGTACGTGGACGAGACGGCTCGATGGGAGGCCGAGGAGTCCGTACGGCGCTACACCGACTTCGTCGAGGGCATCCCGATCGCACTGGTCGTGATCCGCATGGAGGACCCTGACGACTCCGCGAGCTTCGTGCTCCAGGCCGCGAACCCTGCCGCAGTCGCGCTCGCGCAGCTCGACGACCAGGCCATCGGGCTGCGCATCGTCGACCTGATCCCCGTGACCGACGAGTTCGTCCAGGACATGGTCGACGTCGTCCGGACCGGCGAACCCCACGACGAGCCCTTCGTTCGGATCCGTGGCGTCGACGAGGTGTTCTCGATGCGGGCGGTGCCCCTGCCCGACCGGTGCGTCGGCATCTCTCTCGAGGACGTCACCAAACGGGCCAGGATGGCCGAGGCGTTCCGCCACCAAGCGACCCACGACGCGCTGACCGGCCTGGCGAACCGTGCGCTCCTGCACGAGCGACTCGAGCACGCACTCACCGAGAGCCGGCGCACCGGCGCACCCGTCGCGCTCCTCATGGTCGACCTGGATCGCTTCAAGGACGTCAACGACGCGCTCGGCCACGAGTACGGAGACGCCCTGCTGCGCGAGCTGTCGCGGCGGATGTCGAACCAACTGCGTGACTGCGACACCGTCGCCCGGTTGGGTGGCGACGAGTTCGCCATCCTGATGACGACCGACGTCACCCACGCTGGTGCCGAAGAGGTGGCCCGACGCCTCAGCGACCTGGCCACGACCCCCGTGCAGGTCGGCCAGTACCGGCTCCAGGTGAGCGCCAGCATCGGCATCGCCGTGTCACCTGAGCACGGCGACGACGCTGACACCCTGATGCGTCGCTCGGACGGTGCCATGTACGACGCGAAGCAGGCCGGTGGTGGCCACGAGCTCTATCGGCCGGAACAGGAGGTCGCGGCCGTCCGCCGACTCGAGCTGCTCGCCGAGCTCCGCGAGGAGGGCTTCACCGACGAGGTCGAGGTCCACTTCCAACCTCGCGTCGACCTGGCGACGATGTCGATCTTCGGCGTCGAGGCGCTCGTCCGCTGGCGCCATCCCCGTCACGGCCTCCTGCCGCCGAGCGAGTTCATCGAGCTCGCCGAGGTGTCGGGAGCGATCCGGGCGATCACGCAGGCTGTCACCCTGCAGGCCTGCGCCGCTCTCGAGGCGCTCACCGGACATGGTCTGAGCTCCGCCAACGTGAACCTGTCGGTGCGCAACCTCTACGACCCGGTGTGGGTGGACTGGCTCTGCGATCTGGCGACGACCAGCGACATGGCGCCCGGCACGCTGTGGCTCGAGCTCACCGAGGCCCAGCTCATGGACGATCCCCGCCAGAGCGCCGAGGTCATCGGTCGCCTCCACGACCACGGCCTGCGCTTCAGCATCGACGACTTCGGAAGCGGGGCCTCGTCGTTGGCGGTGATCCGCGATCTGCCTGTCGACGAGGTCAAGGTCGACCGACGCTTCGTCGACGAGCTGCTCGTGGGCGACGAGCGCATCGTCCGCTCGATCGTCGAGGTGGCGCACCACCTCGGCCTGAGCGTGACTGCGGAGGGCGTCGGAGATGCGGCTTCGATCGAACGCCTCCGCGCGATCGGGTGCAACTCGGCGCAGGGCTTCGCGCTCGCCCCGCCGATGCCGTTGAACGAGCTGATCGAGCACTTGGAACGGATGCCGACCGACGTGCCGAGCACTTGGAGCCCCGTCATCGCCGATGGGTAGCCTGACGCCATGACGAGCGCACACAACCCCGGCCCGGATCTCGACGCGGTGGCTGCAGCCCTCGACGTGGCCCAGGGTGTGCTGGACAGCGGCGTCGCCCAGCTGGCCCGGAACGGCATCACCGAGAACCAGGTCCTGGCCTACGACGTCGCGCACGCCGCGGCCGGCGTCCAGGCCTCACGCAGCCTGCTCGGCTACGCGAAGGCCGGCGACGACCAGGCCAGGATCGCCTGCGCGTTCGCGGCCGAGGCACTGGCGGACCTGGCGGCCAAGGTGTTCGGCCGGGAGGCCGAGTGGGGGGTGGATCCCTCCGACCTCGATGGCACCCGGGCCGTCGCCGCGGCCTACGGGTCCGCGTCGTTCCTGACATCGCTCGCGCACGTCGACGGCCCCCGCGGCCTCGACGACGACTTCGAGATGGTGCAGGACACCTTCCGCCGCTTCGCCGAGGACAAGATCGCCCCGGTCGCCGAGCACATCCACCGGGAGAACGCCGACATCCCCGAGGAGATCATCTCCGGCCTCGCCGAGATGGGCGCCTTCGGCCTGTCGATCTCCGAGGAGTACGGCGGCTTCGCCAGCGGCACCGAGTCCGACTACATCGCCATGATCATCGCCACCGAGGAGCTGTCACGCGGCTCGCTCGGCGCCGGCGGGTCGCTCATCACCCGGCCCGAGATCCTGGCCCGGGCGCTCGAGGCCGGCGGCACCGAGGAGCAGAAGAAGGAGTGGCTGCCTCGTCTCGCCTCCGCCGAGGTGATGAACGCCGTCGCGGTCACCGAGCCCGACTACGGCTCCGACGTCGCCGGCGTGAAGGTCGCCGCCACGCCGGTCGACGGCGGCTGGCTCATCAACGGCGTCAAGACCTGGTGCACCTTCGGTGCCCGCGCCGACGTGCTCATGCTGCTCGCCCGCACCGACCCCGACCGGTCCAAGACCCACAAGGGCCTGTCCATGTTCATCGTCCCCAAGGAGCGCGGCGACGGCCACGGGTTCGCGCAGACCCAGGACAACGACCACGGCGGCGGGAAGATGGAGGGTCGGCCGATCGACACGATCGGCTACCGCGGCATGCACTCCTACGAGATCGCCCTGGAGAACTGGTTCGTCCCCGACGAGAACCTGATCGGCGGTGACGGCGGACTGGGCCGCGGCTTCTACTACCAGATGGCCGGCTTCGAGAACGGGCGCATCCAGACCGCGGCGCGTGCCGTCGGCGTCATGCAGGCGGCGCTCGAGGAGGCCCGCCAGTACGCCGAGGACCGCAACGTGTTCGGCCAGGCCGTCGGCGACTACCAGCTCAACGCCGCCAAGCTCGGCCGGATGGCCGTCGTCGTCCAAGGGGCCCGGCAGTTCTCCTACGACATCGCCCGTCAGGTCGCCGGTGGCGACGGTCGACTCGAGGCCGCCCTGCTCAAGGCGTATGTGTGCAAGGCGGCCGAGTGGGTCACCCGCGAAGCCATGCAGATCCACGGCGGCATGGGCTACGCCGAGGAGTACACGGTCAGCCGCCTGTGGGTCGATGCCCGCGTGCTGTCGATCTTCGAGGGCGCCGACGAGGTCCTGTGCCTCCGCGTCATCGCCAAGCAGCTCGTCGAGCGCCACAACAACGCCGCGGCCTGACCGACCCGACGCGTCGAGTTCGGTCGACGGCACCCGACGCCGGGCCCCTCACGACGACGCTCAGAGCTTGACCATCACGTGCTTGATCTCGGTGTAGTGCTCGAGCGCGTAGATCGACATGTCCTTGCCGTAGCCCGACTGCTTGTAGCCGCCGTGGGGCATCTCCGACACGATCGGGATGTGGTCGTTGACCCACACGGTGCCGAACTGCAGGCGCTTGGCCATGCGCATCGCCCGGGCCACGTCGTTGGTCCACACCGAGGACGCAAGTCCGTAGTCCACGCCGTTCGCCCAGGCGAGCGCCTGGTCCTCGTCGCTGAAGCGCTGCACGGTGACCACAGGGCCGAACACCTCGCGCTGGACGATCTCGGAGTCCTGGGCCGGGTTCACCACGACCGACGGCTCGTAGAAGAAACCGGGTCGGTCCGGCGTGACGCCCCCGACGGTCACGTCCGCTCCGGCATCGGCGGCCCGATCGACCATGCCGGCGACCTTGGCCTGCTGCTCGGCGGAGATCACCGGACCGACGGCGGTGTCGGGGTCCGACGGGTCGCCCCACTTGAGCGCCCGGACCGAATCGGTCAGACCGGCGACCACGTCGTCGAACACCCTGGGTCCGGCGACCACCCGGCACGGCGCGGTGCAGTCCTGGCCCGAGTTGTAGTAGCTCATGTCGGTCAGGCACTCGACGACCGCGGCCGGGTCCGCGTCGTCGAAGACGATGACCGGCGCCTTGCCGCCCAGCTCCAGGTGCACCCGCTTGAGCGTCTCGGCCGCGTTCCGGGCGATGAGCTTGCCCGTCGACACGTCACCGGTGATCGACACCATGGCCACGTCGGGGTGCGCCACGAGCGCGGCGCCGGCCGACTCGCCCTGGCCGAGCACCACGTTGAGCACTCCCGGCGGGAAGATGTCGGCGGCCAGCTCGGCCAGTCGGATGGCGGTGAGCGGTGTGAGCTCCGACGGCTTGAGCACCACGGTGTTGCCGGTGGCGAGCGCCGGGCCCACCTTCCACGTCGCCATGTTGAGCGGGTAGTTCCACGGGGCGATCGACGCCACCACGCCGAGCGGATCGCGCCGCACGAAGCTCGTGTGGTCCTCCAGGTACTCCCCTGCTGCGCGACCTTCCTGGAAGCGGGCGGCCGCGGCGAAGAACCGGAAGTTGTCGACGGTCAGGTCGAACTCGAAGTCGATGATCGATGTCGGCTTGCCGACGTTCGTCGACTCGAGCTGCTTCAGGGTGTCGAGGTCGCCCTCGATGGCATCGGCCAACGCCGAGATCTTCTCGAACCGCTCCCGCGGCGTGGTCTCGGACCAGGTCGTGAACGCGGTCCTGGCGCCCTCGACCGCGGCGTCGACGTCCGCGGCGCCCGAGCTGGCGACCGTCGCGATCACCTCGCCCGTCGCAGGTGCCACGACGTCGTCGGTGGCACCCGACAGCGCGGGGCGGAACTCGCCGTTGATGAAGTTGCCGGTCTGCCCGGAGCCACTCTGCATGGAGCCAGTCTGCACCCCGACTCCGGAGTGAGCGACCTCAGTCGGAACGGGTGGAGATGGCGTCGGCGATGGCGATCGCCCGGCGGGCGTTGTCGACGTGCAGGTTCTCGATCATGCGTCCGTCGACGGTGATGACGCCCTTGCCCTCGGCCAGGCCCTGCTCGAAGGCTTCGATGACTCGACGCGAGTGCTCGATCTCCTCATCCGACGGGGAGAACGCCGCGTTGGCCGGCTCGACCTGGCTGGGGTGCACGAGGGTCTTGCCGTCGAAGCCCATCTCGGCGCCCTGGGCCGCCTCGACGGCGAACCCGTCGGGGTCGCGGACGTCGTTGTAGACACCGTCGAGGATCGCCTTGCCGGCGAAGCGGGCCGCGTTGAGGCAGCGCGCCAGACCCCAGAGCAGCGGGGCGCGACCCGCGACGAGCCCGGCGCGCAGCTCCTTCGCCAGGTCGTTGGTGCCCATGACGAGCACGGCGAGGCGCTCGGAGCTGGTGGCGATCTCCACGGCGCGCTCCACAGCGGCCGGTGTCTCGAGCATCGCCCAGATGCGGGTGCGGTCCGGCACGCCGGCGGACTCGATGATCTTCTCGACCACCGCTACGTCGGCGGCCGAGCTCACCTTCGGCACGACGATGCCGTCGGGGCCAGCAGCAGCGGCGGAGCGGAGGTCGTCCTCGTACCACTCGGTCTCCAACGAGTTCACCCGGATCGTCAGCTCACGGTTGCCGTACTGCCCGGACTGCACCGCGGCGGCCACCTTTTCGCGGGCGACGGCCTTCATGTCGGGCGCGACGGAGTCCTCGGTGTCGAAGATGATTGCGTCGGTGGGCAGCGACTTGGCCTTCTCCAACGCCTTGTCGTTGGCACCGGGCATGTACAGCGCGCTGCGCCGCGGGCGGATCTCGTCGGTCATGTCGGTGGTCTCCTCGATCAGAACCGGATTCTCATGACGTTCGACAACCTCCAGGGTTGTGACGAATCGTCAGAATCGTGTTCGGGCTGGGTGTGGGTGAGGGTTGCTCAGAATCCGTACAGCTCGGCGAGGGCGGGGTCACGGTCGGCCAGCTGACGGGCCAGGTTCACCACGACGTGGCACTGCTTGACCGATGCATCGTCCTCCATCTTGCCGTTGAGCATGATGGCGCCGGTGCCGTCGCCCATGGCCGCGATGACCTCCTGGGCGTGGGCCACCTCGGCAGGCTCCGGCGAGAACACCTTCTTGGCGATGTCGATCTGCACCGGGTGCAGCGACCAGGCGCCGACGCAGCCGAGCAGGTAGGCGTTGCGGAACTGGTCCTCGCACGCAACGGTGTCCTTGATGTCGCCGAACGGTCCGTAGAAGGGAAGGATCCCCGCCATCGCGCAGGCATCGACCATGCGGGCGATCGTGTAGTGCCACAGGTCCTGCTGGAAGGTGGAGCGATCTGCGCCGTACTGCGGGCCGTCGTCGCCCGCCGGGGGGTCCTCCCGGACCAGGTAGCCGGGGTGGCCGCCGCCCACACGGGTCGTCTTCATCCGACGGTTGGCGGCGAGGTCGGCCGGGCCGAGCGACAGGCCCTGCATCCGGGGCGACGCGAGGCAGATCTCCTCGATGTTGGCCACACCCCTGGCGGTCTCCAGCAGGGCGTGGACCATGAGCGGCTTGGTCACGCCCGCCTTGGCCTCCAGCTGGGCGAGGAGGCGGTCGACGTAGTGGATGTCCTCAGGGCCCTCGACCTTGGGGATCATGATGACGTCGAGCTCGTCGCCGATCTCGGTGACCAGCGTGGTCAGGTCGTCGAGCACCCATGGCGAGTCCAGGCTGTTGACACGGGTCCACAGCTGGGTGTCACCGAAGTCGACCTCCCTGGCGACCTTCACGAGGCCGGCGCGAGCCGCCTCCTTGGCGTCCATCGGGATCGCATCCTCGAGGTTGCCCAGGAGGATGTCGACCGTCGGAGCGATCTCGGGGAGCTTGGCGGTGACCTTCTCCAGGTGCGGTGGGAAGAAGTGGATCATCCGCGATGGCGGGAACGGGATCTCCCGCAGCGGACGAGGTGCGCCGACGGCGAGGGGCTGGAAGAAGTCCTTGGGGCTCCGCATGGACCTCGACGCTAGGACGGCACCCCGGACCTGTCGAAGTCGAGCCCCGCCCGGTTCTGTGTGCAACGAGCGCGCCGGCGACGAACCGGGTGCACCGAGAACGCGATCGGTCAGGAGTCGAAGCCGAGCCCCAGGCGGTCGAGGAGGCGCAGCCACGGTCCACGGCGACCTCCGTTCACGTCGGCCTTGGCGATCGCCCGGCGTGTCATCTGGATGCCGGCGGTGCGGATCGGCTCGGGCGGGAACGGGACCTGCGACCGGCGAACCAGATCGAGGTCCAGCGTCGGCTCCTCGGGACGGAACAGGAGGTCGACGCAGACGCGGCCGCCGAATCGGGAAGCACCCACCCCGAGACCGGTGTAGCCGACCGCGTACGCCACCCGGCCATCGAAGGCGGTCCCGAATCCCACCGAGAAGCGGGTCGACGTGTCGATGATGCCGGCCCAGCGGTGGCTGAAGCGCACGCCCTCCAGCTGAGGGAACGTGGTCAGGAAGTGCTCGGCCAGCTTGCGGTAGCTGGTCGGCCGATCCTCGAACCGCTCGTCGATGTGGCCCCAGTCGTGGAACACGGCGTCGTAGCCGCCCCACACGATCCGCCCGTCGTCGGTCAGCCGTGAGTAGTGGAACTGGTTGGTCGTGTCAGAAAGCCCCTGGCGTCCGGACCAGCCGACCGACTCGAGCTGGACCGCCGACAGCGGCTCGGTGGCGAGCACGTAGTCGTAGACCGGCACGACCCGACGGTTGATCGAGCGCACCGGCGATGCCGCGGCGTTGGTGCCGAGCACGGCGGCGCGGCAGAGGATCCGTCCGCGGTCGGTCTGCACCGCGAGCCCGGCGCCGTGGCGCGAGATGGCCGACATCGTCGTTCGCTCCACGATCCGCCCGCCGGCCGTTCGGACCGCGTCGGCCAGCCCCCAACCCAGCCGCGCGGGGTCGACGAGCGCCTCGCCGGACCGTGTCCAGGAACCGCCGAGGAAGGTTGGCGAGTCGACCAGCGCTCGGGTCTCGTCGCCGTCGAGGAGCTCGACGTCCTCGCCGTGGACCCGGGCCAGTTCGGCGTGCTTCGTCACGATCGGGACGCACCAGGGCTCCGTCGCCACCGACAGCGCTCCATTCAGCTCCAATCGCGCGTCGATGCGGTGCCGTTGGATGTCGTCGACGAACCCGTCGAAGTTGGCCCGGCCCGCGGCGAGGGTCCGGTCGATGTCGCCACCGAATCGAGCCACGCCGTTGGCGAGGCCGTGCGTCAGCGACGCCGAGACGAACCCACCGTTGCGCCCCGAGGCCTGGCCGATCACCGATCCGGCATCGATGACCAGGACCGAGCGCGACGGCTCGGTCTCGAGCGAGTGCAGCGCCGCCCACAGTCCCGTGTAGCCAGCACCGACGACCACCAGGTCGACCGAGGTGTTCCCATCGAGCGGCTCACCCGCCGACGGCGGATCGGGTGCGTCGAGCCACAGGACCGACAGCTCCGAATCGGCAAGCGACGCGTCGAGCACCGAGGAGGGTGGGATCGAACCGGGGGCGTCGGCAGGCACCGACCGATCCTGTTCGCGACGATGCCACCCGTCAACGGCAACTACCGTGCCGGCCATGCGTGCAGTGGTGTGCCGTGAGCTGGGGGAACCCGAGACGCTGGTCGTCGAGGACATGGACACGATCCCGTGCGGACTGGATCAGGTCCGCGTTCGGATCTGGGCATCCGGCGTCAACTACGTGGACGCGCTGTTCGTCCAGGGCCTCTACCAGATCAAGCCGCCGCTGCCGTTCGTGCCCGGCTCGGAGATCGCGGGTGAGATCACCGAGGTGGGCCCGGCGGTCGAGGGCTGGGCGCTCGGCGAGCGGGTGATGGCATCGATCGGCCTGGGTGGCTTTGCCGACGAGGCCGTCCTCGACCCTGCGCAGCTGAGCCGCATCCCCGACGACCTGGCGTTCGGCCAGGCAGCGACGATGGGCCAGTCGTACAGCACTGCGTGGTTCACGCTGACCAAGCGCACGGTGCTGCGGCCCGAGGACTGGGTCGTGATCTTCGGCGCTGCGGGCGGTGTGGGCCTGGCCATGCTCGACGTCGCCCGATCCTTCGGCGCCCACACCGTCGCGGTCGCCTCGAGCCCCGAGAAGCTGCAAACGGCCATCGAGCGCAGCGCCAACGCGGTGATCGACTCCTCCGTCCCCGAACACGAGGCCGGACCGTTGCGGGCACAGATCCGCGAGGTCACCGGCGGCGGAGCCGACATCGTGATCGACCCTGTCGGCGGGACGATGTCGAACGAGGGACTGCGCGGACTGAGGGAGGGCGGTCGCCTGATGGTGATCGGGTTCGCCTCTGGAGAGATCCCATCGTTGCCCGCCAACCAGGTGCTGCTGCGCAACAGATCCGTGCTGGGCGTCGACTGGGGAGCGTGGGCCATGGCGCACCCGGAGGAGAACGCGGTGCTGCTCGACGAGGTGCTCGCCCAGGTCGCGGTCGGTGCGCTGACGCCGGTGGAGCCGACGATCCTTCCGCTCGAGGACGTCGGCACCGCACTGCGCGACCTGCTGGAGCGCCGCGTGATCGGCAAGCTGGCGCTGGAATCCCGCGCCCGCTGACGCCCCCCTTCTGACCCGATCTGACCCGTTCTGTTCGTCCTTTCACAACGTTTTCGTTGTGAAAGGACGAACAGAACGGGGAGGGCTGGACGACGGTGGTCAGCCGGCGGCGGCGATCGGGTCGTTGCCGGCCGCCAAGGCGTCGACGGCCGGACCGAACACGTCCATCGGGATCTCGCCGCTGCCACGAGCGACGACCTTGCCCTCGCCGTCCAACATGACGAAGTACGGGAAGCCGGACAGTCCGTACTTGGCCGACGCACCGGAGTCCGCGTCGTCGAGCACGACCTGAGGGGTGACGCCCTCGTCCGCGATCCACGTCGACACCGGGTAGTTGCCCCGACCTTCGTCGACGGCGGTGCTCACGAAGACGATCTCGACGTTCTCCGGGAGGTTGCCGTCGTCGATCCACTGCTGGATCGCTGGCACCTCCTTCTGGCAGTGCGGGCACCAGTGGGCCACGAAGACGATCACCTTGGGAGTCCCGTCCGTCGGATCGACCGTGACGGTGGAGCCGTCGAAGGACTCACCCTCGATCTTGGGTGCTGGTAGCCCGATCCCCTTGTCGGTGGCCGGGTCGGTGAAGTACTGGCCGTTCGTCTCGGGCATCTGCGGGAGCGGCTCGCCCGAGACCGTGATGTCCGCGGTCTGCTGCTTGGCGTTCGCGGCTGCCGCGGCGCCGGTGCCGGCGGCCGCTGACGAGTCGTCGTCGCCGGAGCGCGTCGCGAGGAAGGCGACCAGCGCGCACACCGCGACGACCAGGATGGTCCCGCCGATGACGAGCGGGTACGTCATCTTCTTGCGCTCTTGGGCCTGGGACAGCTTGGAGTACGGGTCTGCTCCGCCGTGTGGGTCGCGCTTGCGGTTCGAGCCGGTCATCCCGGCACCTCCTGGTTCTCTGGCTCGTCCGACGGATCGTCGGTGAGATGGGGGTCGGTGAGGTCGCGACGTGCCGCGGACCTGGCGATCAGCATGAGGGTGGAGATCAGCACGAACCCGACCCACGCCATGGCCGGGATCGACAGGAAGTGCAGCTCCCAGATCCACAGCGTGGAGCACGACGCCTCCAGGCTGCACGAGGTGCTGACCGAGTCGGGGAACCGCTCATGGAGGTAGTGGTAGGTGCTGATCCCGGCGCCGATGAGGGCGACCGGCAGCACGTAGCGCCACACGAGGCGGTCCCTGCGGATCGTGGCGACCAGCAGGATGACCGTCAGCGGGTACATCGCGATCCGCTGGTACCAGCACAGGTCGCAGGGCGTGAAGTGGCGGACCTCCGACATGTAGAGGCTGCCGAGCGTGCAGGTCGTGGCCACGGCGAAGGCCAGCAACAGCGCCGCGTCCGACACGCCGTCGCGCAGCGAGACCATGCCGGGACCGAGCCCACGGAACCGGGCGAGGAGAGCGACGGCGACGGTCCCCACGACGAACAGGAGGCCGAACACGGCCAGCATCGCCAGGAAGAGGCTCATTCCGTCGTTGGACATCGAGCCGAGGGTATCTGCACCTGACTCGGCCGCCGACGTACTCCGTGGCCCGGCCTGAGCGAACACGTGGGAGCCGACGAGTCAGGAACGACTCACCCTCACCGTCGGTGCAGACAACCGAGCGAACCGCGCTTGTAGGGTGCCTGCCATGTCCGTCTACGACGCAGACCTCACCGCACTCGACGGCACGCCCGGCGTGCTCAAGGAGCAGAAGGGCAAGGTCACCCTCCTCGTGAACGTCGCATCGAAGTGCGGGCTCACGCCCCAGTACACCCAGCTCGAGGAGCTGCAGGGACGCTTCGGCGACCAGGGCTTCACCGTCGTCGGAGTGCCGTGCAACCAGTTCATGGAGCAGGAGCCGGGCACGGCGGAGGAGATCGCCACGTTCTGCTCCACCACCTACGGGGTGACGTTCCCCCTGACCGAGAAGATCGAGGTGAACGGCGACGGCAGAGATCCGTTGTACGAGGACCTCACCTCGGTCCCCGACTCCGACGACGGCACCGTCGGCGACGTCCGCTGGAACTTCGAGAAGTTCTTGATCGGCCGCGACGGCGATGTGCTCGCCCGGTTCAACCCGACCGTCGTCCCCGACGACGACAAGGTGGTCGCAGCGATCGAAGCGGCGTTGTAGCACACCCGGTTCCCTCTGGCAGCCGCCCCGCTTCGAACCGCGCCTCGTTCGAACCGCGCCTCGTTCGAACCGCGCCTCAGTCGAGCAGGACCACGTTGCGCAAGCCGCGGCCTGCCGCCGCGTCGGCCACCGCCTCGTTGATGTCCTCCAGCGGCCGCCTCGCGCTCACCATGCCGGCAAGGTCCAAGCGGCCGGACTGCCACAGACCGACCAGGCGGGGGATGTCGCGGGGGGCCCAACACGAGCCGAGCAGCGACCCGACGATGCGCTTCTCTGTGAACATCACGCCGACCGAGCTCAGCGGAACCGGCTCGTCGGTGATCGCCGCGCCCACCAGGACCATGGTCCCGCGGCTGCGGATGGCATCGATGCCCGCCGAGACGAGGGCGGAGGAGCCGACGGCGTCGAACGCCACATCGGCGCCGATGCCGGTCAGGTCCATCGTCGTGGAGACGACGTCGCACTCCGACGGGTCGACCACGTCGGTGGCACCGAAGCGCAACGCCGATTCACGCCGAGCCTCCGACGGGTCCGACACGATGATCCGCGACGCTCCGGCGATGGATGCTCCCTGGATGATCGACACCCCGATCCCACCTGCACCCATCACGAGCACGCTGTCGCCGGGCTGCACGTGCGCCGTGTTGATCGCGGCGCCGACTCCGGTCTGGACCGCGCAACCGATCACGCACGCGACGTCCATCGGCACGTCGACGTCGATGCGCACCGCTCCGGCCTCGGGGACCACCACCTCGTCGGCCCACGCCCCGAGGCCGAGTCCGCGGTAGACGGTGTCCCCACCTCGCGACAGGTGCGTCGTGCCATCGGGGAGCGTGGATGTGGCGATGGCGATCGAGTCCACGCACACGGAGAACTCGCCGCGACGGCAGTAGGCGCAATGCCCGCACGCCGGGTTGGGGCTCAGGATCACGTGGTCGCCGACGGACAGCCGGGTCACGCCCGGCCCGACCTCCACGACCTCACCCGCGGCCTCGTGGCCGGGGATCGTCGGCCCCACCGGCTGCATCGTCATGATCGACAGGTCGGAGTGGCACACCCCGCACGCGGCGATCCGGACACGGACCTGTCCGGGCCCCGGACCCTCGATCTCGACGTCGTGCACGACTTCGAGCGGATGACCGACCTCGGTGAACAGCGCTGCTCGCACATCGGCCAACCTACGCGCTACCCGTCCGGAGTTCCTCCCGACTCAGGCCGCGGCAGGTGAAGACGCATCGGTGCGGTCGTTGGCGGAGCGGCGGCGCACGATCCACACGACGAAGGTGCGCAGCTCCGAGATCACCAGCAGCGGCAGTACCGATGCCACGGCGACGAGCCACTCCTGAGCGGTGAGCGACGTCGTGCCGAAGACGCTCTGCAGGAACGGGACGACGACGATGAGGACCTGTGCGAGGACCACGCCGCCGACCGCCAACCAGAACGTGGAGTTCGTCAGGCTGAACCGGTTGAACACAGAGTTGTCCCCGGACCGCACGATCAGGGCGTTGGCCATCTGGAGGAACACGAACGACGTGAACGCCATCGTGAAGCCCGGGTCGGCTGCGATGTCGGTCGCAGGAGCGGCGTCGGTGTAGTTGACGAGGATCCACATGATCGTGGCGGTCATGATCGCCCCGGTGATCAGGATCGGAGCCAGCCGCCCACCCGAGAGGATCCGCTCCTCCCTGTCACGTGGCTCGCGCCCCATCACCCCGGGCCGCGGTGGGTCCATGCCAAGGCTCATCGCCGGCGGTCCGTCGGCCAGGATGTTCACGAAGAGGATCTGGATCGGGTTGAACGGCGCCGGGTAACCGGCCAGTCGGGCGGTGAGGATCGCCCCGATCGCCGCCACGTTGGTCGTGAGCTGGAAACGGACGAACGTGACGATGTTCTCGTAGATGGCCCGCCCCCGCTCGACCGCCGTCACGATCGTGGCGAAGTTGTCGTCGGTCAGGATCATGTCACCGGCTTCCTTGGTGACCTCGGTCCCGGTGATGCCCATGGCGACACCGATCTCGGCCTGCTTCAACGACGGCGCGTCGTTGACCCCGTCGCCCGTCATGGCGACGACCTCGCCGTTGGACTGCAGCGCCTTGACCACGCGCACCTTGTGCTCCGGTGACACACGGGCGCACACGCCGATCTCCTCGATGCGCTCGGCCAGCTCCTCGTCGCTCATCTCGTTCAGCTGCGCGCCGGTCACGACGCTGCCGGGGATACCCAGCTCCGCGGCGATGGCGCCGGCGGTCGTGGCGTGGTCACCGGTGATCATGCGAACTCCGATGCCGGCGTCCGCGCACTCGGCGACGGCGACCACCGCCTCGGGTCGGGCGGGGTCGAGGATGCCCACCAGCGCCTCGAGGGTCAGCCCGTCGATCTCGGCGGCGAGGTCGATCGAACCGACGGCGTCATCCGACGTGGATCCACCTGCAGTCGGATCCACGGCGTGGTCGCCGAGCACCTTCGAGGCGACAGCCAGCACCCTCAGTCCCTGGCGGCCGAGCTCGTCGTTGCTGGCCTGGGCCTGGGTCCGGGCATCGGCGTCCATGGGGACCGGGCCGTCGGACAGCCGTTTGCGGTCGCAGCGTGAGAGGACGATGTCAGGTGCCCCCTTCACGACCAACAGGGACCCCTGACCCTCGAGCGGGTGCAGCGTGGCCATGTACTTCACCGCCGAATCGAACGGCACCTCGTCCAGGCGCGGCGCATCGGAGCGCAGTTCGTCGGGGTCGAGCCCGACCTTGCGCGCCGCGACCACCAGAGCGCCCTCGGTCGGGTCGCCGACCAGCTGCGGGGTGCCGTCATCGCCTGTGCGGACGTGGGCGTCGTTGCAGAGGACCGCAGTCGTGAGCGCCCAACGCAGCGCGTCGTCGGACACCGGATCGTTGCCTGCCACCGGGGCACCGTCACCGTCGAGCCGGGTCACGTCGCCCTCGTCGCCGTAGCCGAGCCCGTCGAAGGCGAACGTCTGGCCCGCGGCGATCACGCGGGTCGCCGTCATCTGGTTGAGGGTCAGCGTGCCGGTCTTGTCGGAGCAGATGACCGTCGTCGACCCGAGCGTCTCCACCGATGCCAGGCGCTTGACGATCGCCCGCTCCTTGGCCATCCGCGACACGCCGATGGCCAGCGTCACCGTCACCACGGCGGGCAGGCCCTCGGGGATGGCCGCGACGGCCAGCGCGACGGCGCCGAGCACCGCGTCGCCGATCTCGTCGCCCTGGGAGAGCCCCACCAGGAACACCGCCAGCACGGCCACACCGGCGATCGCGGCCAGGCGCTTGCCCAGGCGATCGAGCTGCTGCTGCAGCGGCGTCTCCTGCTCCTCGGCAGCGCTCAGGAGCCCCGCGAGCCGCCCGACCTCGGTCGCCATGCCGGTGGCCGTGACGACGAGCTCGGCCCGACCCCGGGTCAGGGTCGTGTTCATGTAGCCGCAGTTGGATCGCTCCGCGAGCGGCAGGTCGCCGTCGGCGTCGGACTCGTCGACCTCGACGACCTCGACCGTCTTGTCGACGGGCACGGATTCGCCGGTGAGCGTCGACTCGTCGACCGACAACGAGCTGGCCACCAGGAACCGACCGTCGGCAGGCACGCGGTCACCGGCTTCCATCAACACGATGTCGCCGGGAACCAGCTCCGCAGCCGGGACCTCCTGCACCTCGCCGCCGCGCCGGACCCGGACGACGACCTCGAGCATCTGCTGGAGCGCCGCCAAGGCGTCGTCCGCCTTTGCCTCCTGCACGTAGCCGAGCACCGCGTTGATGACCAGGACGACAGCGATGACGATCGGATCCTTGAGGTCGCCGACCGCTGCTGAGATCACAGCGGCGCCGATCAGGATGAACACCAACAGGTCGTTGAACTTGTCGAGGAATCGGAGCCACGCGGGGCGCCGGGGTGCGGCCTCGAGCCGGTTCGGACCGTATCGATCGATCCGCGCGGCGACGGCTGCAGCGTCGAGGCCCGAGACGGGATCGACATCGAGTCGTCGTGCCACGCCGGCACCGGAGATCCGGTACCAGGGGGTGGCGTCCTCGGGCCCGGACACCACCGCAGCGGCATCGGAGGAGCGTGGGTCAGCGGGCATGGTCGCAGGAACCTACCGGAGTGGACGAGTGGGCGGTTCGCGACCTGGCGGGAGCGACCGTGCCGACCGATCCCCTCGTCGCTGGTCCTCGTCGCTGGATCAGCGCAAGCGGTCGCTGACGATCGACACCGTGGCACCGACGTCGCGGAGCAGCGAGACGGTGTCGAGGTCGAGGTCACCGGTGACGTAGTCGGCGAGCAGCAGCAGCAACCCAACCGTCGAGGTCGCCTGACCGCTCCACTCGTCGGAGACGATGATCACCTCGCCGTGCTCGCCGGTGCCGGCGTCGAGCTCGCCGACGTAGGTGGCCGCCTGGAACCGCACCGTGAGCGGCACCTCGCTCTCGGCCACTGCCGCCAGGTCGGTCCCCTTGATGCGCCCGAGCGTGATCGTCAGCGACTCACCCGCGCCGCCGGCGAACCGCAGATCGTGGTTGGTGTCACCCGCGGTGCGGTCCTCGGTGGTGAAGCCCTGCGACTCGGCACCAGAGACGACGGCATCGGCGACGGCCGCGTCGAGCGCTGCGATCCGCTCGCCTGCCTCCGAGCGGGCCTTGGACCGCGCCACAACTCCGGCGAACAACGAACGGTGCTCATCGGTGACGGCTGAGCTCTCGACCACTTCGGCCTCGACGAACTCGGTGACGGGCGCCTCCGCCGAGGCGGGTGTCGACGTGTCGGTGACCGTCCAGCCAGCGGGCACCTCGGTTCCGGTCGCGCTTGCGCCATCGGCGATCCCCGTGACGGCGGCGGTCGCATCGGCGGGCGCATCGACGGTGCCGAGCCCGGAGCTCACCGGCAACTCGGCGTCCCCACCCGACGTCAACTCGGAGCCGACCGCCACGCCGCCGGACGCGTCGTAGGAGTAGTCCTGACCGGGAGTGGCGGCCACCGGGTCCGCGGTCCCGTACGCAGCTGTGGCATCGGCCGACTCGTACTGACCGGCCTCGTAGGTCTGGGCAGGAGCAGCCTCGTAGGTCTGGGCAGGAGCAGCCTCGTAGGTCTGGGGCTGTTCGTAGGTCTGGGGCTGTTCGTAGGACTGGGGCTGCTCGTAGGTCTGGGGCTGCGCCGCGACGGGCTGAGCCGCTGCAGCACTTCGTCGGCGGGCGATCTCGGCCGCGAGGCCCGGGTGGCCGTTCATCGTGGTCCACTCGGCGAGTCCCGGCCACCACACCGGCGTGGCGTCGTGCAGCCGGCCCGCCACGACCTCATCGATGAGGAGGTCGAGGGTGTAGGTCCCGCGTTGGTCGTTGGGTCCGACGACGACGTAGGCCTGGGACTGGTCGAGGGGTGGCAGATCGCTCATCCGTGAAGCCTGCCACAGCGACGGCGACTTCCGGACCGAACGACCGGCGAACACCCCTTCCGGGGGTCGATTCCTCAGGCTGCCCGACACGGCGTGAGGCGACGCGACGGGCCGGGGTGCTCTCAGCTCCCCGCGAGCTTGCCGGCCGGCAGCCCACCGTCGGCCCAACCCCAGAACTCCAGGATCTCGGAGGTGCCGTCGTAGCCGTCGACGCTCGGATACGTGTGGGTGAGGCCGGCGATCACGTCGAGGCGGACCGCCACACCTTCGGCGCACGGATCCCACCTGGTGGACCGGGCAGGACCGGACTGCTCGGTCCGCTGTGCTGGGCAGGCGAACGCCGTCGCCACCTGCTCGATCGCGCGGGACGCGGGAACGAGCGTTCCGAGCGACGCCATCGCGGAGGTGGAGGAGTTGAGCGGCACGATCTCGTCGTCGGACCCGGTGATCTGGATGACGTCGGTGGGTCGATCCGGCGTGCAGCCGTCGACGTCGGTCCCCGCGATCGAGGCAGCGCCACGAAGTCGGACAGAACCCTCGCACAGGTACCGGTACGTCATCATCGCCCCGTTGGAGAAGCCGACCATGTACACGTCACCGCGGTCCGAGCGGGTCCGCTTCGCGACCGTGTCGATGAGCGCATCGAGGTAGGCGACATCGTCGACCCCGTCGGTCATGGCATCTCCGCAGCAGGTGCCGGCGTTCCAGCTGTTCTTCCAGCCGTCGGCGAAGGCGACGACCGCTCCGCGATCCGCTGCCAGATTCGGCCAGCCACCGATCCCCGCCATGTGCTCGGCGTCCTGGCCGAGTCCGTGCAGCACGACGACGAGGGGTGGATCCGCGCCCATCGGTGCTCGCTCGCCGTCGACGGCAGGAGTCACCAGGAGCGCCCGGCGAGCATCTGATCCCTCGACGTCGATCCAACGGGCATCGACGCCCTCGACTCCGACGTCGACCTGGTCGCTGCACGCGACGGCGAGCGCAGCGACGATGCCGATCGCAAGGGAGAGCACCACGAACCGCCGCGCTCGCCACCACGGTCGACGGGGCAGGATCGCCCGATCGACCCGGGAGCCTTTTTGCACCGGTGGAGCGTAGCGGTCCGCCTGACGCCGATCGGCAGTGCCGAACGGTGATACTGCTCACCATGGTTCGTCGACGTCGCGCCGCGCGCGCTCTGCTGGTCCTGGTCACGTCCTCGACGGTCGCGTTCGTCGGCTGCTCCAGGGACGACACCGCTGACACGACGACCACCACGCGCCCGACGACGACCACGACCCCGCCGACCACGTCCACACCGGACGCGGCGAGCAGCCGACCCCTACCGGTCGCGTGGGTCCGCCAGGTCGGCGGTGCCGGTGACGACGTCCTCTCCGCTGTGGCGGGACGTGACGACTCGGTGCTCGGCGTCGGGACGACCACGGGCCTCGATCCGGAGCACCCCGCCTCCCCTGGGCCGACCGCCGCGTTCGTCGACGTCGTCGCTGCAGCCGACGGCACGCCGACCGCCACTGTGCAGTCGAGCCAACCGCACACCTCCGCCGCGTTGGGCGTGGGCAGCGGATCGGTGACGAGCGGCGACGCCACCGACAGCCCTGGTGCCACCGCCACGACCACCACGCTCAGCTGTGGCATCGCCGGGGATCCCGCGGCTGTGGGCACTCGTCCGGCGGGCATCGACGCGTGGTGCGCTCCGGTCGGAGCCGACGGCGTGCTGGGGACGGCTCAGCCGATCGGCAGCGACCTCGACGACGCGATCAACGCGGTCGCGGTGCACTCCGGAGCGGTTCCCGCCGGGTCACGATCGAGCGACCTCACGGCCTTCGCCGTCGGACGGGCGACCGGGCTCTTCCCCTCGGCGAAGGACCCGACCGGTGGCTACCTGGGCGACGGCGACGCGCTGGTCACCCGGCTCGATGCGACCGGTGCGGTCAGCTGGGCCCGCCAGTTCGGAACCACCGCGGCGGACGACGCTGCCGCGGTCACGACCAGCGACGACGGCGACGCGATCGTTGCCGGCTCGACCGAGGGACGCACCGACGGCGACGTCGGCGGCATCCTGGGTCAACGTGATGCATGGATCGCCCGGATGGATCCGTCCGGCAACCTGAGGTGGCTCACCCAGGCCGGCACCCCTGGTCGCGACAGCGCGCTGGCCGTCGGCAGCGGCGGCGACCCACGCCGGGGCGACGAGGTGTTCGTCACCGCCGGCACGACCGACGGGGCGACCGGCACGGCAGCGAACCTCGGCGGGAACGACGCGTTCGTCAGCGCGTTCGACGCCTCCGGCCGCCAGCTGTGGTCGCTGCAGCTCGGCTCTCCGGGCGACGATCGGGCGACGGGCGTCGTCGTCGACGGCTCCACGGTGTACGTGAGCGGCACTGCCGCCGGAGAGATCGTCGGCGGCGAGCGCATCTCACTCCTGCCCGAGGCGTCCGACGGCGCCGCCGAGGACGGGGCGACGACCACGACCACCGAACCGTCGAGCACCACGACCCCGGCGGGCGGCGGCCTCGACGGGTTCATCGCCGCGATCGACGCTCAGACCGGAGAGCTCCGCTGGGTGGCGCAGTTCGGCTCGACCGGCGACGAGCAGGTGAGCGGCATGACCCTCACCGAGTCGGGCCTGGTCGTCGTGTCCGGATCGACAACCGGCCAGCTCGCCGCGACGGCCCCGGGCGGTGGCACCGACGGCTTCCTGGTGGCGTTCGTCCCGCCGTCGAGCGGCGGTGGCGCCGCCTCGATGGTGTGAACGCGGCGACGGCGTCTCAGCTGGCGCCGCGGCCGGTGATCACCGCCGGCACGGTCCGCAGCAGGATCCCCATGTCGATCAGGATCGACCAGTTGTCGACGTAGAACAGGTCGAGCCGCTGGTACTCCTCGAAGCCCGAGTCGCTGCGTCCGCTCACCTGCCACATGCCGGTGATCCCCGGCCGGACCCGGAGCCGCTCGTGCAGCTCGTCGTTCCAGTCGGCCACCTCACGGGGGAGCGCCGGCCGCGGCCCGATCAGGCTCATGTCGCCGCGGACCACGTTCCACAGCTGCGGAAGCTCGTCGATCGACAACTTCCTCAGGATGCGCCCTGCGCTCGTGATGCGAGGGTCGTCGCGCATCTTGAACAACGGTCCGTCGGACTCGTTGTGCTCGATCAGCTCAGCGAGGCGATCCTCGGCATCTGGGACCATCGTGCGCAGCTTCAGGACGAAGAACGGCTCCCCGTCGCGACCCACGCGAACCTGGCGGAACAGCACCGGACCGCGGGAGGTCGCCTTGATGGCGATCGCCGAGGCCAGCAGGATCGGCGCGGCGACCAGCAGTGCGATCGTCGACAGGACGACGTCGAAGATCCGCTTGGCGACCGCCCGCCAGCCATAGCGGCGGGCCGGCTCGAGGTACACGATCGGGTGGCGGCCGAGCGGCCGGACCGTCATCCGTTCGGGTGTGACGTCGCGGAGGCCCGAGGTCATCTCGACGTGCAAGCCGCCGTCGAGCAGCTCGCGGAGCAGCCGGTTCGAGAGTCCGACCTGCAGGCTGGTCGTCGCCAGGATCACACCCTGAGCACCGAGCGAGTGCGCGAACGGCACCGTGTCGGCGGTGCCGGCGAGCACGGGCAGGCCCCGCAGCATCCGGCCCGTGCCGGGGTCAGTGGAGACGTAGCCGACAAGGCGGTAGCCCAGCGCCGCGTCCTCCAGTGCCGTGGCCAGATCGAGGGCTTCGGAGTTCGTCCCGACGATGACGACGTCGCGGAGCGACCGGCCTGTTCGGCGGCGGTGCACGAACCACCGCCGGACGACGAACCGCTCCACGGTGACGCAGACGAGCGCCACCGCCAGGAACACCCCGACCCAGGCCTGCGCCAGATCGACGCCGACCAACCATCCGAGGACGACCAGCGCGACGGTGCCGACGAAGACCACGTGGACGACGCGTCGCAGCTCGTCCATCAGCCGGGTCAGGAAGCGAGCGGCGTACATCTGCTGGCCGGCGAACAGGATCGGCCAGATGGGCAGCGACAGCCCGGCGATCCGGAGGTGGTCGTCGATGGAGTCCGTCCCCCAGCCGAACCATCGGCCCACCACCAGCGTGCTCACGGTGTAGGCCATGGCGATCGTCAGGACGTCCGCCGCGACGACGCCCGCCTTGAGCGCCACCATCCGCGCCGACAGATGCGACAGGACGGGCCCTCGCTCATGACGGGCGGGGACCGTGGGCGGCGTGGGAGCCGGTGGACGTCGCATCGTCGCAGCGATGTCGTGCAGCGCACCGTCACGGCGGTGGACCACCGACGGTGCGATCACGTCCTGTGCGTTCGTATCAGAGTCGGTGACGGCCACTCGATGTCCCAGTCGGTTCCCAGCGTTTCGTGGGTCGACAAGAACAGGAGTCCCGCGTCCCCAGCATTCGACGAGTGCGATCGACGCCGGGTTGCACCCGTCCGATCACGACCTCGGTCGTGACCCCAGGGTAACGAAGCGGCCGCGAATCGCCCGTGGGCAGAGGTGCCCGCGACGATCGACGGTCCACATGGGCCGATCGGCCCAGTTCGTGGATCGAACTGGGCCGAGTGCCAGCAGGGACCGTCAGCCGAAGTCGACGGTGGGCGGCGCCGAGTGGCCCTCCGGGGCGTCGTAGAAGACGCCCTTCTCGACGCCCGACATGCCGACGAAGAGCGACCAGGGGATCGTCACCATCGTCCGGTTCAACGTCGCGCAGGCGTCGTTGTAGTACTGGCGAGCGAAGGCCAGCTGGTCCTCGGTCCGGGTCAGCTCGCTCTGCAGCTGCTGGAAGTTCGTCGACGCCTTCAGGTCGGGGTACGCCTCGGCGACGGCGAACAGGTTGGCCAGCGCCTGGCGCATCATGCCGTCGGCCGCCGCCTTCTCCCCGACCGTGTTCGCCGACTGCGCCGCGGCCCGGGCCTGGGTCACCGCCTCGAGTGTGCCCCGCTCGTGGCCCATGTAGCCCTTGACGGTCTCGACCAGGTTCGGGATGAGCTCGGCCCGTCGCGTGAGCTGCACGTCGATGCCGGCGAAGGCCTCGTCGACCGACACCCGCTGCTGGCGCAGCTTGTTGAGCGCCACGACGACGAACAGCCCGACGACCACGACCAACACGACGATGACGATGACGAGGATCAGCACGGCGTCCCTCCGAACGATCGAGCCCCTGCGGGGATCGGCGAACAGTCTGGCTGTTCCGCCCGCCGAACGTGGGCCACGACGCGTGATCGGGCGCAGATCACCAGGAGCCCCCGCCGCCACCACCACCGCCGGAGCCGCCGGAGAACCCGCCGCCACCGCCGAAGCTCGACGATCCCGACGACGCCTGCGACGCCGCGTAGCTGGCGTTCGCGGAGCTGATGGCAGCGTCGAACGAGCTCGACATGGCCGATGCGAACCCGCTGGCTCCCCAGTTGTGCGCACCGGTCCAGTAGATCCACGCCGGAGCTGGTGGCTCGACGCCCTGGTCGGTGAAGCGTCGCGCCCACGCGTCGGCGGAGCCGAAGACGAGCGCCCACGCCAGGTACGTCGGGTACCAGTCCATGTGCTTGGCGGCCTCGAAGCGCGACTCGGACGAGTCGGTCGTGAGGAACCGGGAGAAGCCGCCAGAGCGTGACCACAGCTCCCGACCGGCCGGCGTGCGCTTGGTGCGCGAACCCGGGTTGGTCGCGACCCCGACGGCTACCAGGGAGAATGCCGCCAGCAGAGCGAACAACGGCCAGCTGAACCATCCTCCGTTGCCGAAGAGCCACAGGCCCGCCAGCGCGAGCACGCCGAGGGTGGCCAGCCATCCGAGCAGGTTGCCCAGCCAGCCGACCCCGGAGTGCGCCAGGTACTCCCCCGCCTGCCGAGACACCACGCCGCGGAGCGTCGAGCGGGCGGTGGTCAGCTTCTCCCCCGACGACGCGTCCTTGGAGACCAGGAACGAATCACCGATCGAGGTCAGGCCGAGGCTCGTGAGCATGGCCCGCTCGGCCTCGCCCGCCTGCGCTGCGACCGGATCGGCGAGCAGGTTGACCGTCCAGGCGTAGTCGTTGCCGTCCAGCCGGACGATGCCCTTGGCGCCCAGGTCGTAGAGGGTGGCCTGGAGGTCGTCGGCGGAGTCGACCTTGGTCAGGACCTTGGCGCCGAGCGCCGGTGAGATGCCCTCGGGCGGCTCGAACAGCACCGGGAAGCCGGGGGTCCGCTCACGCGTGGCGAACACGAACGCCAGCCCGGCACCCGCGCCGATCAGGGCGGCGACGATCGTCAGCAGCAGCGTGTTGTTCCCGGGATCGGCCGGCGGCTGCGGGACGGCGCCCTCGGGGAACGTGGCGCGGACGGTCACCGGCTCGTAACGGTCGAGCGGCCCGGCGTGCACCGTGATCGTGCGCTCCGAGAGGTCCGCAGTGCACTGCGTGTCGTCACCCTGCACGCACTCGGCGTCGGTGACCTCGGCGGGCAGGTTCACCGTGACGTCCACCGACTCCATGGTCATCTGCCATCCGGAGCCGACGACATTCCACCACCACCGGACGGTGTCGTCAGGACCGCGCTCGAGGGTGTTCGTCGTCGCGGACGTGATGACGTAGGTGTGCACGCCCGGCTCGAGGTACACCGCGGCGTTGCCGATGCGCAGCGACTGCTGGCCGGCCGGGGCGTCGTCCCATGTGTGCTGCTCCGGTTGGCCATCGCGGGTGACGGTCAGGTCCTCGACGGGGTGCTCGACGCCGTTGCGGCGCTCGTCGCGGGTGTCGAAGATGCGGAAGATGCCGCGCTTGCCGCTCGGCATCGCCACGTCGATGGTCTCGGTGATCTTCATCGAGCCGTCGGCCGCTAGGTCGAACACGGCGCCGTAGTGCTGGATGGTCGCGGTGTCGTCGTCGCCCTGCTCCGACAGCGGCGGCACGAAGAACACCACCGCGACCGCAACCAGCACCAGGATCCGCAGGAACCACGCCGTGGCCCAACCGGTTCGAATCTTCACGGCGCCGACAGTACCGAGCTACGGAGACGCCGACGCGCCTCGACCGACGACCGGCCCGGAGCGACCCTCGCGGCATGGCAGACCGACGACCACATCGACTCGAAGGTCGCGGACACCCGGCGGGCCGTCAGGTCCACTCGACGTAGACCAGACCGTCGCCGACGATCCGGTGCGGGATGCCGCAGTCGGCGAGGTCCGCCTCCCACGGTCGGTCGACATCGGGATCGGACTGCTCCATTCCGTGGTCCGCGATCACCACGAACGCCGTGCGGTCGAGCTCTCCCGCCCGCTCGACGGTGGCGACCAGCTCGCCCAACCGGGCGTCGCTGTCGAGCACCGCGGCACGGGCGAGCTCGCCATGCGGGCCGCTCTCGTGGCCGGCCTCGTCGGTCACCGCCAGGCTGCACCACGTGAGTGCGGGCAGCGGGTTGCCGTGCTCCTGGTTCCAGCACGAGACGGTGTGGGCCAGGCTCACGTGGTCGACGCACGACATGAACGAGTAGGCCCCCGATCTGGCCGCACACGACCGGTCGACGTGGACGACGTCGTCGATCGACGGCAGGCGCTCACCGGATCCGGCCCGCACCAGGCCGAAGCTGGAGAAGTCGGCTCCCCGGTCGCAGAACTCGAACGTGGCCGAGCTGAACGCCCCGGGCCGGGAGCGGGCCAGCGCCTCGAACAGCGTCTCCACGTCGTCGCGCACGTACCCCGACGACCAGAACATCTCCTCCATCGACAGCAGGTCCGGCTGCGCGCCGTCGCTCCGGTCGACCCACGCGTTGTGCAGCACCCCCGAGTGCCCTGGATGCGCGCCGGTCACGGCGGTGGTGTGGTTGGCGAGCGTGGCCGTCGGCAGCGACGCGAACGAACCCCGCCGCATGGCCACCCCGCGCCCGATCAGATCGGCCAGGTGCGGGGCCTCCCCCGCGTCGACCACGTCGTGGAGGAGGTTGGCGTTGCAGCCGTCGAGCAGCACCACCACCATCTGCTCGGCCCGGTCACCGGTCAGCACGTCCGTGATCGGATCGCCGTCCTGACGTCGTAGCCGGCCATCGAGGCGGCGCTCGCCGGTCGGGCCGACGGCGTCGGGATGCGCATCCAGGTCGAGCAGCGCGGCGATCGTGGGCGCCACGTCCACGACACGCGTCGAACGGTCGAGCACCCCCAGCGGCCGGACCCCGGCACCCGCGGCGATGAACGGCGCTCGGGCCTGGACGATGCCGAGCGACCCGTGATGGCCCAGGTGGCCCTCTCGGGTGTGAGCGGCGGTGTGGTTCACGTACAGGTCGGGTGCCACCGACGAATCGAAGAACTGCGCGATCGAGTCGAACGCGTGCGGGAACGACGTGCGGTCGCGGGTCGGCCAGCGGTCGGACTCCTCGGCCTGCAACCCGAGCATGGCGTCGTCGTCGATGCGGACCAGCGGGTCGCGACCGGTGGTGGCGACGGTCCGGTACCCGTGGCGTCCGTCGCTGCTGAGCCGCTCGAACTCGACCGAGCCGTCCCTGCTGGCGACGCGGTAGCGCTCGCCGCCGAGCGGCCGAACGACCGAGTCGACCCGGTCCGCGAGCACGGGGTCGAGGAACGCCTGCTCCAGCTGTTCGATCGCGTGGCTGTCGTGGAGCGCGTCGTCGTGCACGGGCGCCATCATGGCGCGCCGACGGACTGCCGACTCAGGCGTTGGGCGGCAGGTCGGTGCCGACGCCCCGGCGACGGATGCGAACCAGGTCCTCGCGCTCGACCGGCGACGCGCCGTCCGGGTCGGCGTCGCCGCCCGTGGCTGCACCGGCTGCGGGCCGCATCGGAGCGGGCGCCGCCGCGTCGAGCCCCTCGGGCAGCTCCAGCGGCACGAAGCCCCAGTCGTCGAGGAGCTGCAGGTCCGCGTGGGCAGCCTGGCCCTCGGTGGTCAGGTAGTCGCCGACGAAGATGCTGTTGGCCACCTCGAGCGCCAGGCCCTGCACCGAGCGCAGGTGGACCTCCCGACCACCGGCGATGCGGATCTCGGTGGAGGGGAAGAGGAAGCGGAACATGGCGAGGATGCGCAGGCAGCGCTGCGGGGTGAGCTCCCAGCGGCCGGCCATCGGCGTGCCGTCGACGGGGATCAGGAAGTTGATCGGCACCGAGTCAGGCTCGAGGGCCCGCAGGGCGAACGCCACGTCGAGGACGTCGTCGTCGCCCTCGCCCATCCCGAACAGCGCACCCGAGCACGGCGACAGCCCGGCGGCCTTGGCCGAGCCGACGGTCTCCACCCGGTCCTGGAAGCCGTGCGTGGTGCAGATGTCGCCGTAGCGGGCTTCGGACGTGTTGAGGTTGTGGTTGTAGGCGTCAACGCCGGCCTCGGCGAGCCGCTCGGCCTGACCGTCGGCCAGCAGCCCGAGGCACGCGCACACCTCCAGACCGGGGTGCGCGTCGCGGACCGCCATCACGGCCTCGGCGACGTGCTCCACGTCGGAGTCCGACGGGCCGCGCCCGCTCGCCACCAGGCACACCCGGGCCGCCCCCGCGTCCACGGCGCGGGCCGCGGCGTCGTGCACCACGTCCGCGCCCACGTTGCGGTACGTGAGGACCCCGGCCTCCGAGCCACGGCGCTGCGAGCAGTAGTCGCAGTCCTCCGGGCACAGGCCCGACTTGAGGTTCACCAGGAAGTTCATCTTCACCGTGTTGGCGAAGTGCGCCCGGCGCAGGGTTCCGGCCGCCGCGACCGCGGCGACGGTGTCGGCGTCGGAGAGCTGCAGCACGGCCAGCGCGTCGGTCCGATCGATCGCCTCGCCGCGGCGCGCCGATTCGAGGCAGCGGTCGAGCAGCGCCTTCGTGTCGGTGGCCAGCGGGGCCTCGCTGTTGGTCGACTCGGGCAGGTTGATCGACTCGGGCGCGGTGATCGACATGGCGGAGATGCTGGCACGTGTGCCGTCACCTTCCCCAGCCGAGGATGTGTTCGCCCCGGCGATAGCGTCACCGGCCGTGACCCGTGTCGGACCCCGCATCGCCATCGCCACCTGCCGCGAGTCTTCTCCGCTGGACGAGGACGCACCGCTCCTGCTGGGCGCCCTGCACGCAGCTGGCATCGATGCCACCGAGCAGGTGTGGGACGACCCCGACGTGGACTGGGCATCGTTCGACATGGTGGTCGTTCGCTCAACATGGGACTACGCGCTCCGACGCGACGAGTTCCTCGACTGGGCCGAACGGGTCGGTGCCGTCACCGAGCTTCGCAACCCTGCGTCGGTGATCCGCTGGAACACCGACAAGCGCTACCTGGCAGATCTCGACGCCGCCGGCGTGCAGGTCGTGCCCACCACCTTCCTGCTCCCCGGCGAGGTCGACGTCCTCGGCAAGATCTCCTCGGTCGTTCTCCCATCCCGCGAGCTCGTCGTGAAGCCGACGGTGTCGGCCGGCTCCAAGGACACCGTCCGCTACGCGGCGCTCGACGAGGACCCCTCCGCGCCCGATGCCGCTGGTGCTCACGCGGCCGCACTCCTGGCCGCCGGCCGGCCGGTCATGATCCAGCCCTACCTCTCGGCGGTCGACACGGCCGGCGAGACCGGGTTGGTGTTCCTGGGCGGACGTTTCAGCCACGCGTTCCGCAAGGGCCCACTCCTGCAGGTCGGCAACACCGCGGTGGCCGGGCTGTACGCCGAGGAGGCGATCTCGCCCCGCACCCCCTCCGAGGCCGAGCTCGCGGTTGGCGAGCAGACCCTCGCGGCGTTCCGAGAGATCACCGGTGTCGACGACGAGCTGTACGCCAGGGTGGACCTGGTCCCCGGCGACGACGGCGCCCCCGTGCTGCTCGAGCTGGAGCTGACCGAGCCGTCGTTCTTCCTGGCGACGTCGGACGGGGCGGCGACGCGAGCTGCCGCGGCGATCCTGTCTGCACTCGCCTGAGGCACCGACGAACCCTGGTTCTGACGATCGGTCACCACTGTGGCGGTTGTCCGACGTCATCAGAATCCGCCGGAGGGAGGGCATCTACCGGAACGACCGGTGCGCTACCCGGCGTTCGGGTCCTTCGGCAGGTCGTCGTCCTGTGGCAGGTCGTCATCCTGCGGCAGCTCCGACCCGGGCGGCGCCTCGACCGGCAGACGGCGACCGCGAACGACGGCGAAGATCGCCACCGCGATCACGCCCAGCAGCACCACCGACCCGCCGAGCCAGGGCAACGTGGAGGAGCCCTCGTCGTCACCGGTCGTCCCCGTCGGTGCCTCCGTGATCTCGGCGTCGAGGGCGGGATCCTGTGTGGTCGACGTGTCCGCAGTCGACGCCGTGGTCGATGGGGCGGTCCCGGTGGTCATCTCGGGCTCGGTCCCGACGGTGACGTCGGAACCGGCAGCGACCTCCTGGGTCGTCGTGATCGTGGCCGACGGCGACACCGAGGTGACCCGCAGGTTCCACGTCCCCGGCGACGGCAGCTGCACCGTCGCGGTGTACTCGCCCGATGAGGTGCCCGCCGTCATCGGGACCGGGTCGACGCTCTGGCCTGCGCCGTCGTCGGCCACGACGGTCACCGTGGCGCCGTCGACCGGGTGCCCGTCGCCTTCGTAGGTGAGCTTGACCGCGATCGTGCTCGACGAGCCCGACGTCGTCGCGGACAGCAGCGTCAGCACGCCCTCGTCGCCGTGCGCGCCGACCGTCGGCGCCAACGCGGTCAGCCCGAGGCCGACGATCACGGCAGCGACGATGAGGACGACTCGGTTGAGAGATGTGCGCATCAGGGCATCATGGCCGCTCGAGCCGCCATCGACGCGGCAGCATCACGCGATCGGGACGCGGAAGGTCGTCGTCGCCGGAGCTCCTCCGGTCACGATGGTGAGCTCGAAGCTCCACTCCCCCGGCGTGAGCTGCAAGTCGTCGACGAATCCGTGGTTGGCGGTGATGGGCGCGACGGGGACCGATCGAGGGGCGATGCCGGCGCTGGAGATCTCGAGCTCGGCGGCATCGACGGCGGTGAGGGAGCCGTCGCGGGCCAGGTAGTAGAGGTGCACGTCGTTCGGACCGGCCGCTGCGGGGGTCACCTGCATGCGGACGGTGACCTCGCCGGCCTGACGTACCTGCTGGACGGGCTCCCCTGCCGGTCGGGCCTCCCGTCCCGGCGACGTCCCCACCAGCACCGCCGTCACGGCCACGACGGCCAGTCCGACAGCGGCTTCCGCGCGGTACGAGCGGAGGGCGCCGGTCGACCAGCGGGCAGCGTCCGCGATCTGGCGACGGTGGATCCAACCGAACCCCACCATGACGAGGGCGCCCAGGAGCTTGGCCATCGCCAACCGCCCGTGGGTGGAGTCGACCACACCTGCCGCGGAGCGCTCCTGCAGCCACGTGTTGAGGAGCCCGGTAGTGATCGTGAGCGGCGCAGCGACCAGCGCCATGCGACTGAACGCGGTGGCCCGGCCCCGCTCGCCGTCCCAGGACAGGACGACGACGCCGAGCGCTCCCGCCCACGCCGCCGCGGCCAGGACGTGCAGCGCGTCGGAAGCCACCGACAGCGCCTCGGGCGACGCCGTCCAAGCGTGACCGCCGAGGCTCGGCAGCACGAGTGTGGCCAGGATGGCGATCGCGGTCAGCCACGGCACGCGCCGGATCGCGGTCGAGCCCATCACGGCGAGCACCAGCACCAGCGCCACCAGCAGGCGCACGCCGAACACCCAACCTGGACGGCTCGAAGTCACGAAGTCGGCCACGCCGCCCGGCCCGTCGAGCAGCGATCCGCCGGCCAGATCCGCGGCAGACGCCAGCAGGCTGATCCCCAGCCCGAACAACACGGCGCAGGCCCCGGGCAGGAGCAGGAACCGGGCCGAGGCCAGCTCGGTCGCCCATCCGGAAGATCTCACACCGTCAGCGTCGCCCCGGGATTCTGCGGTGAGATCTCGACCGTTCCGGTCCTGACTTCTCGTCAGAACCGCCGCCCTTGGGCCGTCGACGAAGAGCGACATGGCCAGGACGCCACCGACGAGCAAGGCTGCGGACAGCGCGATCCAGCGGCCGAACGCGTTGAGGATACGAAGGCCGTCCATCTCGCCACCGGTGATGGTCGAAGCGGTGGCGCCACCTGTGCGGTGACCGATGTGGAAGACGTAGGAGCCGTCGATGACGTGGCCGTCGTCGGACAGCGCCCGGTACGACACGGTGTAGGTGCCCTCGGCCTCGGGGTCGATCCGCTGGCGGACCTCCGTCCCGCCGTCCGAGGTGGTCGGAGCGCCCTCGGACACGTCGTTGCCGCGCGGGTCGAGCACGCGCACGCCCGCGTCGTCGACCACCACTCCGTCGTCGAAGGTGAGCACGACCCGATCCGGTGGCTGCTCGACGACCTCGTCGTTGCCCGGCGACGACGACACCAACGTTGCGTGCGCCGATGCGGTACCCACCAGCGGTCCGGCGAGGGCGACGAGGCCCAGGCCCACCACCAGCCACATCACCGCTCGGCGAAGCCGTCTCGACACCGCGGCGATCGTATTCGCAGCGCGACCGAGCTGTTGCGGGTTGCGCGACCGGCGCGGCGGACGGCACTGTCAGCGCCATGACCGACGAACCCAGCAGCGATGACCAGAGCACCGGGGCACCTCTCACCGACGGCCTGACCTACCTGGTCGACGCCGACGGCGTTGCGACGATCACGATCGACGCCACCGACGCGGGGAACTCGCTCACATCGTCGATGCGCGACGGCATGACCGCGTTGTTCGAGTGGGCGTCGTCGGACCACGCCGTGCGCGTGATCGTGCTCACGGGCGCGGGCGATCGGCACTTCTGCACCGGCGCCAACCTGGGCGGGCCGCAGTTGCCGGCGCCGGCCCGGCCGGAGGGCGCCCCTGACCGGCTCCTGGGCGACGGCACCCGCATGATCCGCCGCGGGTGGCAACGGCTGATCGCCTCCATCCTCGACTCTGAGAAGCCGGTCGTCGCCCGAGTCAACGGCACGGCGGCCGGAGGTGGCGCGCATCTGGTGCTGGCATGCGACCTGGTCGTGATGGCCGAGGACGCCAAGCTCGTCGAGGTGTTCGTCCGCCGGGGCATCCTCCCCGACGCCGGCGGGGCGTGGATGCTGCCGCGCATCGTCGGGCCGCAGATCGCCAAGGAGCTCATGTTCCTGGCCGACGACGTCCCCGCTGCCCGCTGCGCCGAGCTCGGCATCGCCAACCGGGTCGTGACTGCGGCAGAGCTCGACACCGCGCTCGGTGAGTTGACCGCACGCCTCGCCCAGGCCCCGACCAAGGCGCTGGGCATGACGAAGTGGCTGCTCAACCGGTCGTTCGAGTCGTCGCGTCACACCGCCTTCGAGGAAGAGGCCGTGGCCCAGGAGTTCCTGATGCAGTCGGCGGACTTCCAGGAGGGCATCGCCGCGTTCCGCGAGCGCCGGTCACCGGAGTTCAAGGGCTGGTGATCCCGGGTGGATCCGCCCACGACACATCTCATCGCATTTCAGTGCGTTCTGTGTTGATTCGTCGCACGTGAGGGTCCACACTGCTCTTTCGTGACGGGAACACGGCGGTTCACCACGACCACGTTGGGCAGGCACGCTGCTCTTGCTGCGGGCATCGCCGCCGCAGCGTTCGCAGGAGCGTGCGGCGCCCCTGCGCACGAAGGCGTGCAACCGCTCGACGCCGAGACCGCCCGACCGTCGGCCACGTCCACCCCTCCGGCGACCGCCCGATCGGCGCCCACCCCGTCGCCGGAAGGCGCACCCGTCCCCGGAGCCGACGTTCCGGCGGGTTCGCCCACACCGGGCAGCACCGACCGCGCGCCAGGTGCCCGGACGGTGCAGGAGGTGCTCGATCGCTACGACCGCGTCGTCACCGGCCTGAACGCGGACCCTGCGGTGCTCCTGCGCCCCGACGATCCGCTGCTCACCGAGTGGGCGGCGACCGTGGCCCCGGGATCGGTGCTCGGCGACGATGTCCGCTCGCAGGTGCTCGAACGCCTGCGAGCGGGTCAGGCGATCCCGGTCCGCCGCGGCGAACGCTCCTACGTCCACCACGTCGCGGAGGTGACCGCTGCGTCGGCTGATCGGATCACGTTCTCGTGGTGCGGCTGGAGCCCCGGCGTCGTGCGCAGCGTCGCCACCGGCGCGGTCACCGACGACGCGGTGAGCCACGGCGTCGGCACTGGCGTCGTCGAGAAGTCCGCCGGTTCCTGGGTGCTGTCGTCGCTCGACGAGTCCAGCTACGACGTGTTGCCCGCCGGCAGCCCGGATCCCTGTCCCACGTGGGCTGCGGCGTCGTGAGCATCCGGCTGCTCCGGTTGTCCGCCGCCGCACTGGCCGTGGCGATCACGGCGTGCGTCCTACCTGCCGGTCTCGCCGACGCCGCCGACGGCGGGACCTCCGCCTCGTCACGAGTCACCCGGGACGGGCGGATCATCACATCGATCATCAACCGAACACCGATCCGCTACACCGGCCGCGGCACCGCGCCGGTCACCTACTGGCTGACGCTGAGCGATGCCGAGTTGCGGTTCATGATGGCGCTGGTCGCCGCACAGCCCGAGGTCGAAGACACGTTCGTCGCCGTCCTCGATGCGATGGCGAACGCCGACGCGGGTGTGATGTCCGACGTCCAGATCCGGATCACGCGCGGACGCTTCGACGGTTCGGTCCGCCTGGTCCCGATCGACCCGGGAGCTCCGGCTCAGGTGCTCGCCCGATCGATGGTCACGGTCCTGCCCGCCCTCACCACCACCGTGAGCCCACCACGGGGCACCGCCGTGGTCGTCGGCGAACCGGCGTTCACGTCGTTCGACGCGGCCACCTGGGCCACCGCCGTCGACCGGACGCTCACGGTCGGCGCGGTGACGGCAAGGGTGCGGGCCCACCCCGTCCGCTTCACGGTCCGCAGCGGGGACCCCGACGACGCCCGGACGACGACATGCGACGGGCCCGGTCGGCCCTTCGACCCCGACGACCCGGCGTCGCCGCGCCGACAGGCACGGCGGACGGGCGGGTGCACCGTCACCTACCGGACGGTGACCGGGACCGGCGACCGACGCGACCGCTGGTACGGCGACGTCACCGTGGTCTGGCGGGCGGAGTGGTCCACCGATGGGCTGATCTGGCGGTCCCTCGGCGAGGTCCCGCAGATCTCGGTGTTCAGCCGTCAGGTGGTGGAGGCGACGACCGCGCTCGAATCGGACTGAACCAAGCTCCCCGCCGGTTCCACACGACCGAATCACTCCATGCTGGCGCCCCAGTCCCGCAGGAAGTCGAGGAAGTTGGTGGGGCTGTCGGGCGCCGGCTGTCCCGGCTGGTACGCGACCGAGTGGATCGTCCCGGAGAACGGGAACGAGCCGTGGCGCTCGAAGACCTTCCAGCACACAGGCGAGCGACGGTCGAGGCCGACGTCGATGCCCTCGAACGGTGCCATCGCCATGAGCAGCCGGAAGCCGGTGTCGGCCGCGACCACGTCGCCGTCGATGGCGATCGCCAGGTCCCAGACGTCGTTGCCCGGACACGTGATGCGCAGCTCCACCTCGTGGCGACCGGCCGACACGACGGGACCTCGCACCTCTCGTTCCAGGCCGTAGCCGTTGTGCGCGGCGACGACCTCACCCGTGTCGTCGACGTAGAGCGAGTACCCGCCGCCCTGGTCGCCGTGGGCGAACAGCACTCCGCTGTCGCCATCGGCGAGCGTGACGTCCGCGGTGATCGTGACGTCGCGCCAGAGCATCAGCCGCTGGGACCGCCAGCGGTCGAGCGTGGGAGTGCCGGCGCGCAGGACGACCGGCTCGTCGTAGCGCTCGACCCACGGCGGCCGCAGCAGGAACCGGTAGCCGGTGCCCTCGTCCATCGGGAAGACCTGGTTCTCCCATGCCGAGGACTCCCAGGCGTCGACCAGCTCGGCCACCCGCCCGGGCTGCTCACCCGACAGATCGCGCAGCTGGGTCGGATCCGCCGTCATGTCGTACAGCTCCCAGTGGTCCGCGGCGAACGGGGTGCGCGCCTCGTGGCGGGTCACGACCTCCCACCCGTCGCGCCGGTAGCCGCGGTGGCCCTCGTTCTCGACGACCACGTCACGGCCGCGTCCCGGAGCGTCGGCGTCGGTGATCGTCGGAACGAACACCGCCTCGCCGGCGAGCGGCAGCACCGGGTTGCCCCGCCACTCGTCGGGCCGCTCGACACCCGCCAGCTCCAGCAGGCTCGGCAGCAGGTCGGTGACGTGGAGGTACTGGTTCCGCAGCTCACCGCCCGCCTGTCCCGAGTCGGCCAGCGCCTTCGGCCACGACACCACGAAGGGCACGGAGTGCCCGCCTCGGTGGGCGTTGATCTTGTAGAGGCGGAACGGCGTGTTCGACACCATCGCCCAGCCCCGCGGGTAGTGCGGCAACGTGGTCGGACCTCCCATCGCCTCCAGCCGGGAGAGGTCCTCCTCGAAGGGCTCGTCGGCACCCGTGCGCTCCCAGTGCAGCGTGCGGAAGTAGGCCGACGTCCCCTGCGCCTGGCCCTCGCGGGAGCCGCCGTTGTCGGAGGTGAAGACGAAGAGCGTGTTGTCCCACTCCCCGAGCTCCTCGAGCGCATCGCGGAGCCGACCGACGTTCTGGTCGAGGTTGTCGATGAGTCCCGCGTACACCGCCATGTAGCGCGCGAAGAGCAGCTGCTCCTCGGCGCTGAGCTCGTCCCAGGCCGGCACCTCGTCGCCCGGCTCGGTGTTGCGCGGCGCCAGCTCGGCCCCTTCGGGGATCACCCCGAGGTCGACCTGGCGGTCGTAGCGCGCCTGGCGCACTGCGTCCCACCCCGCCCGGTAGCGATCCGCGTGGCGTTCGATGTCGACGGCCTTGGCCTGCAGCGGCGCATGCACCGCGGCCTGGGAGAAGTAGAGCAAGAACGGCTTGGACGGATCC
>JACDJB010000315.1_pt1 | contig 56127 bp, 56 predicted proteins | sample 7454121 | NCBI WGS metagenome assembly JACDJB01 (sample SAMN14253290, study PRJNA609438) | sludge metagenome | isolation source: sludge after 25d culture with pyrite | collected 2018-12-20 | reverse complement strand
TGGCTGCAACCAGTCCGCGAGCCGTTTATACTGCTCCACAAAACCTTCTGGTCTGCCTTTTTTCATGCCCCAAATCTCTGGGGTGGCGAGCTTCCCTGATCTTCACCACTTGGCTGCAACCAGTCCGCGAGCCGTTTATACCGCTCCACCAAACCTTCTGGTCTGCCTTTTTTCATGCCCCAAATCTCCGGGGTGGCGAGCTTCCCTGATCTTCACCACTTGGTTGCAACCAGTCCGCGAGCCGTTTATACTGCTCCACAAAACCTTCTGGTCTGCCTTTTTTCATGCCCCAAATCTCCGGGGTGGCGAGCTTCCCTGATCTTCACCACTTGGCTGCAACCAGTCCGCGAGCCGTTTACACTGCTCCACCAAACCTTCTGGTCTGCCTTTTTTCATGCCCCAAATCTCCGGGGTGGCGAGCTTCCCTGATATTTATCAATTGACTACAACTCGATTCGCGAGCCGTTTAAACGGTTTTATATAAGACTACAAGTTGCGTTATGTTCCAGAAAAATTATTTTACATCCTCTAAAACCCGTATTTTAGAGGATGTAAAAAAAGAACAAAACTTCAAAATACCCACAATGATCGATCACTCTAAACTTCCTCATGTAGCTGAATCAATTTTTTCCATTATGGGAAAAATGGCGCGTGAATTTGAAGCCATCAACCTTTCACAGGGTTTCCCCAATTTTCCAAGTGATCCCGCTTTGATTGCCTTGGTGGAAAAAGCTATGGCAGATGGATACAATCAATATGCGCCGATGGCGGGGGATTTCGAGTTGCGGATGCAAATCTCAAAAAAGATCGAAAAAACCCATGGTCGTTTTTACAATCCCGAAACCGAAATCACCTTGACTGCTGGCGCTACCCAAGCCATATTCACTGCTATTGCCGCAACCATCAACAAAGATGATCAAGTAATCATCTTTACTCCTGCTTACGATTGCTATGCTCCTACGGTAGAATTATTTGGAGGAAAGATAATCCCCTGTCAATTAAAACCTCCATTTTATAAAGTAGACTGGCAAAGAGTGAAAGAAAAAATTTCACCGAAAACACAGATGATTATAATAAACACTCCCCACAATCCAAGTGGTACTATTTTTTCCGTTGAGGATATGCTCCAATTACAGGATTTGGCAGTTGATAATGATATATTGGTATTGAGTGATGAAGTATATGAACACATTATTTTCGATGGGAAGGTTCACGAAAGTGCAGCACGTTTTTCTAAGTTGGCTTCCCGCAGCTTTATTATGGCTTCCTTTGGAAAAACATTTCACAACACCGGTTGGAAGATGGGGTATTGCGCTGCCCCAGAAAAATTGATGAAGGAATTTCAAAAGGTTCATCAGTTTGTTGTCTTCTGTGTAAACCATCCCATTCAAAAAGCATTTGCCACTTATTTAAAAAACGAGGAAACCTATCTTCATCTTTCCGACTTTTACCAACAAAAACGGGATCTGTTTATTCACCTTTTGAAAGGATCCCATTTTAAATTGATTCCAGCGGAGGGCACCTATTTTCAACTGCTCGATTTCTCGGACCTATCGGACAAAAGTGACGTTGACTTTTCGGAACGCCTTCTGAAAGAACACGGAATAGCAAGTATCCCTACTTCGGTCTTTAATGAAGGAGGTCAGGATTTTAAACAGATACGGATTTGTTTTGCAAAAACTGATGAGACCTTGGCCAAAGCTGCGGCTATTCTCAAAAATATTACACCTGATAATTTTTAAGTCGTGGGAACATCCAAAAAAGAAATTAGCTGGGTTTAAGTTAATAGAGGGAGGAGTGTTTCAAACATTCCATTTTATCTCCTTAGCAAAACTTCAGTTTTTATAAAAAGTTAAATTTCTAAATAAATTATTTTGAGCAACACATTAAAAATTACAATCATCCAGAGCAAACTGCATTGGGAAGACCCGGAGGCGAACAGAAAGATGTTCTCCCTAAAGTTTCAGGAAATTAAGGAAGAGACCGATCTTATTGTTCTCCCTGAAATGTTTTCAACCGGGTTCTCAATGAATGCGAAAAAACTGGCTGAACTCCAGGAGGGGAAAACACTTCAATGGATGTTATCCGAAGCGGAAAAACATCGTTCTGCAATAACTGGAAGCATTATCATAGAAGAGGATAATCAATTTTTTAACCGTCAATTTTTTGTATTCCCCGATGGCAATTTCAAGAAATATGACAAAAGGCACACTTTTACTTTTGCGGGGGAAAACAAAATCTACACGGGGGGAACGGAACGTTTAACAGTAGCATACAAAGGTTGGAAAATTTGTCCACTAATCTGTTATGACCTAAGATTTCCGGTGTGGGCACGAAATACAGAGCCCTATGATGTGCTCATTTATGGAGCAAACTGGCCAGAAGTGCGCACACTCGCATGGGAAACCTTGTTACGGGCCCGAGCCATTGAAAATATGGCTTATTGTATTGGGGTAAATAGAGTGGGAACTGATGGGAATGGCCACGAGTACGTTGGTCAATCTGCCGTGTATGACGTTTTGGGAAAACAAATTTCTCTGCCCTCCGTGGGTGAATTCAACCAAACGCTAACTCTGGAAAAGGCCCATATCAAAAACAATAGAGACCAATATCGTTTTCTAGATGATATGGACGACTTTCAAATTTTATAAATAAAAGTATTTGGGACATCAAGGATATAATAAGGCAGTAGATTTCGCACCTGCCTACTTTAATATAAATGTTTCATTTAAGCTCCAATTGGCCCGTACCTCGATCTGCGCGGGATAGTAAATTATTTTTTCGGGCGCACGGCGCTCGAGAAAGCTTCCTGTATCCCATCTCCCGTTTTGGTTGTCGTCGTAAATAAGGCGCACAAAATATTTATTGGGCTGAATCTCATCAAAAAACACTTTAGCCTCCTTATTACTTGTAGGCTCTTGGATATATTCTTGGGCCACAAGCTTATATTTACTATCGACCAATTGCACTATAATAGGAAAACGGGATATATTTGATAAGGAAAGGCTCAGAGTTCCATAATCTGACGCAGCTCTGGTGTTTACACTATATTGAAGTGTATCGTTGGTAGCCCCGAAGAAATCTGTTAATGCACCAGGGAAAAGCCTAATCACATATTTTTCATTCTCATCTTTTGGGAAAAATATCTCTGCCCAATTATATTTCTTGTCCAAGCTGATCGAGAGTTCCACAAAAGATGAATCCTTAGTCATTATCTCAAATTGTTCAGAATCAAAGGAGACCAAGGGAATATTGGAACGCAATTTAAAAGTATCCCTTAATTTGTTGACTCCAGAATTTACTGCAGCAATATTCAGCGAATCTTTCCTGAGTTTCCGCATACGCACTTGTACTGTATCCACTGTTTCCCGATGGGATACTTTAAAAACCATGGAATCAGTTTCAACTGCAGGTTTAAACCAGTAATTTAAGGAGTCCTTTTTTCCTTCCCTAAAGTAAGTAGAGACATAATCGGCAGGAACTTCCGAGAGCACATCTATTTGCAGGCTGTCTGCTTGCCCATGATAGCCAAAAATGATATTATTCCTCCCTATTTGGCTGGGACGTGCCAATTTGTAATCGGGCACTTCCTTAAAAAGAGTCAGTGTATAGGTAGAATCGGTAGGTGCAGATATAGGCTCTTTTGCAAATCCTATCTTGTCAGTCTGGGGTTGAAATATATAGTCATTGTCCTTATCTTTCAAGGCTACCAACATATAGTTTCCTTCCTTTATATTGGCAAGTTCAAAGACTCCAGTACTGTCATGGGTCACCGTGATATACGTAGGCTTCTCTGAATAGATCAAGGAGTCCTTAAAGCTTTCGTTCACTTCATAAAGCATTACTGCAATGGGAAATTCGGGAGCGATCAATTGAGCATCCCTCACTTTTCCAGATACTTTCAAGCTGTCGATATAACTTCCCGTGGAAAAAACATATTTAAAATATTTAAATTCATTCCCCTCATTATTGTCCACAATACTTCTTCCAAAATTAAAGGAGTAAGTGGTATTGGACTTTAAAGTGTCTATGATCTTTATTTTTAGCGTCTTGGATGTTCCCAGCGGAGTAATTGCCGGAGCATATTTCATCGGAGGTGAAATGATAAGTTCTTTATTAAGATCCTTAAGCTTAATATATTCGTCAAAACGGATTTCAATCTCGTCTCCTTTAAAATTTATACTGTAGTTTTCAGGATTACTTCTCACAATTACTGGTGGAACAGTATCGCGAAGTCCTCCCGAAGGGGTACCCTTTTTTGCGCAATCCGCGAAAGAGAGTAGAAATAACAATGCAATGGGTATATATAGGAATCGGTGTTTCAAGCTAAGGATAAATTCTGGGTTGCAATGACATTTAAAGTTTCAAAAGTAAGCAATAAGCTTCTATCAATTGGAATTTACTTTAAGATGTTGCAATAGTGGCTATACTGATTTTTACATTTTCCCCTTTCAATAATTGGAGGGCGCATTTTTCGAGGGTAGCCCCAGTTGTAATTATATCATCAACCAATAAAACGTGCTTATCCTTTATCAGCTCAAGGTTTTGCACGGTAAAGACCTCCTCCGCTTCAAAACGCAATATTCGAGTTTTAAAAACTTGCGACCCTGTTTTGGAAACCTTTATAAGAACCTGGTCGTAATAGGGAACTTCCAATGCCTTTGCCAGTTCCATCCCAAAGCCTTCTACTTGGTTATAACCGCGTTTTTTTAGTTTCTGCTTGTGCAAGGGAACAGGGAGAACGGCTTGTACCCGCCCATAAATGGTGGTCTTTATCAATTCAGCTCCCAACCATATTCCAAAGAAAGTGCTCAGTTCCTTATATCCGCGATATTTTAACCGGTGCATCAAACGCTGTGTTAAGCCTTGTTTTTGAAATTGAACAAGGGCGGTTGCATGGACCAAGGGAAAACGACCATAAAATTTGTTTCTCAGAACTTCATTGTTCAAATCGGAGGAATGTACCACAGGAATTTGATGAATACATCCCACACAAAGCACCTGTTCTCCTTCGAAAAGTGTTTTTTCGCATCCCGCACACATCCTTGGAAAGAGAAGATTTAACATAGGAACGAGTAGATTTAACATATCTTGATATTTTTTACCATTTCGTAAACATTTGTTAGCGAAATACCTACCTACTTTTACCGATTAAACTTAACTAACTAATATAGCAAAACTTAAGCTTTTTAAAGATGAGTACAGAAAACGAAAATAACAGTGGTAAATTCAAGATATTGGTTGGCGTTTTGTCCGTATTGCTTATTGCCTTAGCAGTTTACACCGTTACTTTATTCAACGATAACAAATCTAAAATTTCCACCCTTGAAACCCAAAAGGCCGACATTGAGCAAGAGCTTGAGGGCTTAATTGCCAATTACGATGAAGTTATCAAGGACAATGAGTTAAAGGATAAGGACTTGCTCGCAGCCCGCGAACGAATTTCAGTGCTTTTGGATTCTGTGAAAGATGCCAAAGCTAACATAGCCCTTATTGAAAGGTATAAGATTGAAATTGGAAAATTAAAGCAGGAGCGATCCATCATGTTTAAACGTGCCGATAGTTTAATTGCTGCCAACCGGCGTTTGGCCATGGAGCGTGACAGCACCTCAACTGAACTGGAAAATACCCGCATGGTCGTAGATTCTGTAAGTCAGGAAAACTTGGCAATGAACGAAACCATAAAAAAAGCGTCTATTGTAAAAGCTACTGATTTGCGTGGCGAGGCGGTGATCATTAGAAACAGTGGAAAAGTAGTAGATACCCGTCGTTCCAGCCGTGCAGATAAAATCAGGGCCTGTTTCACCCTCACTCCCAATGCCGTGGCTAAAAGAGGGGACCGAACTCTATACGTTCAAGTAATAAACCCAAAAAACAATATAATCGGGGAAAAGGCGAGTCAGCAATTTGAGGATGATGTTCTATTTTACAGTGCCTCGACCAAGGTCTTTTATGAAAATGAAGAACTCGATGTATGTATATTGGTCAACGCTTCCGAAGTAGACTTGGTAGAGGGTAGGTATACCATCAATCTCTTTGATGGACCCAACCAGATAGCGAGTACCACCATGGAATTAAAATAGCGCCCTCCTTCAGTATTAGATTTATTGCAGATACAAACACAGAGAACCTCAAAGACCCAAGGAGTTTTTGAGGTTCTTTCTTTATTTCTTTAAGTACTTGGGTGGTTAAGGTGCTTTTCCTATTTTTGTCCTCTATGGCAAACGATGACGAACAATTTAGAAAAGTAGTCTCCCACGCAAAGGAGTACGGCTATATTTTTGCTTCCAGCGAAATTTACGACGGCCTTAGTGCCGTTTATGATTACGCCCAAAATGGAGTGGAGCTCAAAAAAAATATTCGCGAATATTGGTGGCGAAGCATGGTGTATATGCATCAAAATATCGTCGGGATAGATTCCGCTATTCTCATGCATCCAACCACTTGGAAAGCCTCCGGCCATGTGGATGCCTTTAACGACCCTCTTATAGACAATAAAGACTCCAAAAAAAGATATCGTGCCGATGTATTAATAGAGGAATACGCAGAAAAACTTTTTCAAAAGGCACAAAAAGAAATTGAAAAAGCAAAGAAAAGATTTGGGGAGGATTTTGACGAAGAACAATTCACTTCAACCAATCCCCGCGTAGTTCGATATTTAAAAGAACAGCGAAGTGTGTTGGAACGCATGGGGCGATCCTTGGAGAAGGAGGACTTGGCAGACATCAAATCACTTATTGAGGAATTGGAAATTGCCGATCCGGAAACAGGTTCACGAAATTGGACAGAAGTTCGTCAGTTCAATTTAATGTTCGGCACCAAACTAGGTGCCTCGGCAGAAAATGCAATGGACCTCTACCTCCGCCCTGAAACCGCACAAGGAATATTCGTTAACTTTTTGAACGTACAAAAAAGTGGGCGGATGAAAATTCCCTTTGGAATTGCCCAGACAGGAAAAGCTTTTAGAAATGAAATTGTAGCGAGACAGTTTATTTTTAGGATGCGTGAATTTGAACAAATGGAAATGCAGTTTTTTGTCCGACCTGGCGAGGAACTAAAATGGTACGAGCATTGGAAGGAAACGCGCTTAAAATGGCACCTATCCTTGGGAATGGGCCCAGAGAACTATCGATTCCACGACCATGAAAAACTCGCTCATTACGCGAATGCCGCCACGGATATTGAATTTAATTTTCCATTCGGTTTTAAGGAATTGGAAGGAATCCATTCCCGAACCGACTTCGATCTAAAAGCTCACGAAAAATTTTCGGGCAAGAAACTACAGTTTTTCGATCCAGAACTGAATGAAAGTTACGTTCCCTACGTGGTAGAAACTTCCATTGGCCTAGATAGGATGTTTCTCGCCGTGCTGTCACACTGCCTTCAGGATGAAACTTTAGAAGATGGCAGTATCCGAACCGTTCTAAAAATACCAGCTATTCTCGCTCCCATAAAAGCAGCTGTTCTTCCATTGGTTAAAAAGGATGGACTTCCGGAAATTGCCCAAAAGATCATTGAAGATCTACAGTGGGATTACAATGTAGTATATGACGAAAAAGATGCCGTGGGGAGACGATATCGACGTCAGGATGCAGCCGGGACCCCCTATTGTATCACCGTGGACCACCAAACCGTGGAGGACAACACCGTAACCATACGATATCGCGATACCATGAAACAAGAACGTATCGACATTTCCATGATTTCAGATAGAATAAAGGAGGCGCTTTCCTATAAAAAATGGCTTTCTAATTAGATTTTTTTTAAGTGGTTAATTCTATATTTGGAAAGAGGAGGATATTTAACCCTCCTCTTTTTTATTTGAATCCGTGTGCTGCAAGAAACTATGCTCCCACCACAGGGTGTAGATTTAAGTCTGAGGAAGCTCTATATAAAACTGAATTAACTAATTTTGACAAAGATTCACCGCAGATTCCACCGCAATGACACACATTATTCCCAGCGATACCAAGAAGAGGCATTGCTGATTTGGACAAAAACAGAACACTGAAAAAACACCTGTGAAATTTATACCTATATGATTTTTAAATTTAAAAGTACGCCCATTCATTATGCCACTTTTGGAAAAGGTCCTGCCGTTGTGCTCCTTCATGGCTTTTTGGAAAGTTCATATATGTGGCAAGGGATTATTCCCGAGTTATCAAAGGATCGAACAGTAATAACCATTGATCTGCCTGGGCTTGGAAGGAGTGGAGTTATTTCAGAAGTACATTCTATGGAGTTGATGGCCGAAGTGGTACATAAATTATTAAACTCCTTGGGAATACACACGGCTACGTTTGTAGGACATTCCATGGGGGGATATATAACCTTGGCTTATGCAGAATTATTTCCGGATGAGGTAGAAACTATGGTCCTACTCAATTCAACCTCCACTTCAGATTCAAAAGAAAGAAGAGAGAATAGAGACCGCGCATTGAAGATACTGGATCAAAATCCACGAGCGTTTATAAGTATGGCAATAGCCAATTGGGCCGGAGCGGATTCCCGGAAAAAGTTTTCAGACGAAATAGAGAAATATAAAGATCAAGCGTATAATTTTCCATCCCAGGGTATCAAGGCTGCAATTAGGGGAATGCGCGATAGAAAGGACAGAACCCAAATCCTATGTGAATTCCCTAAAAAGAAATTTATGTTATTGGGGGAAGAGGACCCCATTATACCCTTGGATGAAAATCTAAAACTTGCTAAAAAGTGTGGAGTAGAAAGCAAGGTGGTTCCTGGAGGGCACTTAAGTATTCTTGAAAGCTTTCATTCCGTTCAGCAATTTGTGCATTTTATCTGTTAAAACTTGCATTTAATAGAGCTTTTCATTAATATTGTTTATCGAACATCAAATTTTTAACATAATGGAAAGAATCACCACCCCAAATCGTTCTTCTCTTTTAAGTGTTGTATGTGCCGTTTTTGGACACGATTTTATCATTACCCAAAAAATTACCGATCACATTAGCGAATATAAATGTGTTTGCTGCGGCAAGGAAGTATCCGACAGCTATTCGGGAAAATTTGAAGAACTGACCTATAGAAGAAAGGAAATAAACGAGTGCCTTTACCAGTTTTTTCAAAAAAAGAGGAGATTAACCTTACATTAATTCTGAAAGTCATCTTTTTTATTGGCACAAACATCAATCCTTTTCCATTGCATTCCATCCACGAGCAATGATTGGGATTTTGGTATCTGCTCGAGTAATTAAGTGTATTCCTTCCTCCGCCTGAGTCATGTGGCCAATAACCGTGAGATGTGGATTCCCCTTTATTTTTGGATAGTCCTCGGTTTTAATCGTAAATAACAATTCGTAATCCTCTCCACCATTGAGCGCAATTGTCGTGCTGTCCAACTTAAATTCCTCACAGACCGAAATAACCTGCGGATCCAATGGGATCTTATCTTCATATACATTACACCCTACCCCCGAATTATTGCATATATGGATAATCTCTGAAGAAAGTCCATCGCTGATATCGATCATAGCAGTGGGAAACACCTCTAGATCGCGGAGCAACTTCGGGATATCCTGCCGAGCTTCTGGCTTTAACTGTCTTTCCACCAAATAAGAGTAGGGTTCCAGATCGGGCTGTGACTTAGGATTGACCAAAAACACTTGTTTTTCCCGCTCTAATATTTGAAGTCCCATATAAGCCGCTCCCAGGTCACCACTGACCACCAAAAGATCATTTATTCCAGCTCCGCTTCTATAGACCGCTTTGCCTTTATCAACTCTTCCAATGGCGGTGATGCTTATTAAAAGACCCTTAGTTGACGAAGTGGTGTCGCCCCCAACCACATCAACGTTATAAATTTTTGTCGCGGCTGTAATCCCGGCATATAGTTCTTCCAAAGCCTCAACAGGAAATCGATTGGATACCGCGATGGAAACCGTGATTTGGGTAGGTTCGGCGTTCATGGCAAAAACATCGGAAAGGTTTACCACTACAGCTTTATATCCTAAATGCTTCAAAGGCATGTAGCTTAAATCAAAATGGACATTTTCCAACAAGAGATCTGTTGTAATGACAAGTTCTTTTTCCGGCTCACAACCAAGCACGGCAGCATCATCGCCAATTCCTTTTACCGTGGTTTTCCGTTTTATCTGGAAATTCTTTGTCAGGTGATCAATCAATCCAAATTCACCCAACTCTGAAATACTGTTTTTGGATCCGTCCTTATTTTCAAACATAATTATACCTGCATTTTAACGTTACGCTACAAAAGTACACCATCGTCTTCAATAATTGCAGAATCAGGGTATGGATGTGTGATAGGCATAGGAAATACAAATAACAAGGAGCCTGATACTCAGGATATTACAATAAATCATTAAAGCCTAGGCCAGCAAGGGTAATCAGTAAGGGTTGACCGAAACCACTCAATGATAGCTGTAAAAGTTTTGCCCGAGTGTGCTTAAAAGTAGTATTTAATGTATATTTGTTCCCTAATTTAGAATTAATCTATATTATGATCAAGGTAAGCGACAATGCAAAAAACCGTATTGCCCATTTAATGGCGGAAGACGGATTCTGTATGACCGTCGATTTTGTACGTGTAGGCGTAAAAAGTGGGGGATGTTCCGGGCTTAGCTACGACCTGAAATTTGATAACCAATTAGGGGAAAACGACAAACTTTTTGAGGACCAAGGCGTAAAGATTGCCGTGGACAAAAAGAGTTTCTTGTATTTGGCAGGCACCATTCTCGAATATAGTGGAGGCCTTAATGGAAAAGGATTTGTTTTTGAAAATCCAAATGCAAACCGTACTTGTGGTTGCGGAGAGTCATTTTCCTTGTAAAAAATTAAAATTTATAAGATCCAAAGAATTATGAAATATACCGAAGACGATTTAAAAAAAGAATTAGAGACCAAGGAATACGAATATGGTTTCTATACTGACATAGAATCCGATACTTTTCCCGTAGGCCTTGATGAAGATGTTATTCGCGCCATTTCCAAGCGAAAAGAAGAACCGGAGTGGATGACCGAATGGCGTCTTGAGGCATTTCGTTATTGGCAAACCATGGAAGAACCCGAATGGGCCAACGTAAAATACGAAAAACCGGATTTCCAAAATATCTCTTATTATTCAGCCCCAAGTAAAAAACCTAGGTACAACAGTCTTGATGAAGTAGATCCTGAATTATTGGATACTTTTAAGAAACTCGGGATTTCGATTGACGAACAAAAAAAATTAGCAGGTGTGGCAGTTGATGTGGTAATAGATTCTGTTTCCGTAGCTACCTCCTTCAAAGAAAACCTGGCTAAAAAAGGAATTATATTTTGCTCCATTTCTGATGCCATTAGAGAACATCCCGAGCTGGTAAGAAAATACATCGGTACCGTGGTGCCGCCTCGTGATAACTTCTATGCGGCCTTAAACAGTGCGGTTTTTAGCGATGGATCCTTTTGCTACATTCCCAAAGGAGTGAGGTGCCCAATGGAACTGTCTACTTACTTCAGAATCAACCAGGGAGGAACCGGCCAATTTGAGAGGACTCTGCTAATTGCCGATGAGGATAGTTACGTGAGTTATCTGGAAGGCTGCACCGCCCCAAGTAGGGACGAAAACCAATTGCACGCCGCGGTGGTGGAACTCATTGCTATGGATGGCGCTGAGATAAAATACTCCACAGTACAAAATTGGTACCCCGGCGATAAAGACGGAAAAGGTGGCGTATTCAACTTTGTGACAAAACGCGGAATTTGTGAGAAAAATGCCAAGATTTCCTGGACACAGGTTGAAACGGGCAGTGCTGTTACGTGGAAGTACCCAAGTTGTATCCTAAAGGGGGACAACTCAATTGGTGAGTTCTATTCTGTGGCGGTTACCAATGACTTCCAGCAAGCCGATACGGGTACAAAAATGATCCATATTGGCAAAAACACTCGAAGTACCATTATTTCAAAGGGAATTTCTGCCGGAAACTCCCAGAACAGTTATCGCGGTTTGGTGCGAATCATGCCCAATGCTGAAAAAGCGCGAAATTTCTCCGAGTGTGATTCCTTGTTAATGGGCAATAAGTGTGGCGCCCATACCTTTCCGTATATCGAGGTAAAAAACAAGACAGCCCAGGTAGAGCACGAAGCGACTACCAGCAAGATCGGGGAAGATCAGATTTTTTACTGCAACCAACGTGGAATTTCTACAGAAAAAGCCATTGCACTTATAGTCAACGGCTTTAGTAAAGAGGTTTTAAACAAACTCCCTATGGAATTTGCGGTGGAAGCCCAAAAATTACTTGAAATTAGCTTAGAAGGAAGTGTGGGTTAATCTTTAAAACCCTATCGCCCAATAGAATTTTAAATCGATTCAACGCATGAAAAAAACCTTATTGTTATTGATTCTTTCCGTTATGGTATTTGCGTGTAAAAACAACACAGAACTAAAGGAAGAAACTGAAACTGTGGCCGTGGACAGTACAGAGGCCAGGACATACCAAGGCGAATTCATTTTTACCGAAGATGTAGCGGTATTTAAGGGAAGCTCCTTTATATACGGAGTAGCAATAAACGATTTGGCCAAAGACCTTGCGAAAAGAGTTGAGGCCGTAAAAAAAGAAGATTACGACATGGTTCCAGTGGTGGTTCGGGGGAAAGTGACAAAAAAACCTGAAGGTGCCGAAGGCTGGGACGATATCTTAACAATAACCCAAATTGTAACCGTCAGCGACACTCCAACCAAAGCTGACATCCAATTAAAAGAAAATAAAAGTTAGTTATGTTAAAAATTAAGAATTTATACGCCGGCCTAGAGGGAAAGGATATCCTCCAAGGTATTGATTTAACTGTAAACGCTGGAGAGATCCACGCCATCATGGGGCCCAATGGCTCTGGTAAAAGTACGTTGGCCTCCGTCATTGCGGGGAAAGATGAATATGAGGTAACCCAAGGAGAAATACTTTTTGAAAATGAAGACATTTCAGAATTGGATCCCGAGGAGCGAGCCCATAAGGGTATATTCCTTTCCTTTCAGTATCCCGTGGAAATTCCCGGGGTATCGGTGACAAATTTTATCAAAACGGCCATCAATGAAACGCGAAAAGCAAAAAGAATGGACGATATGCCAGCCTCCGAGATGTTAAAGCTGATCAAAGAAAAAGCCGATTTGCTAGAAATAGATAGAAAGTTTCTCTCCAGGTCCCTCAATGAAGGTTTTTCGGGGGGTGAAAAAAAACGCAATGAGATCTTCCAATTGGCCATGCTGGATCCAAAACTGGGCATCTTGGACGAAACTGACTCCGGTCTGGATATCGATGCTCTTAAGGTCGTGGCAAATGGAGTTAACAAAATAAAAAGAGAGGACAATGCCATTATATTGATTACCCACTACCAACGATTGTTGGATTACATCATCCCCGATTTTGTCCACGTAATCATGAACGGAAAGATAGTGAAATCAGGTACAAAGGAACTTGCTTACGAGCTTGAGGAAAAAGGATACGATTGGCTTAAAGAAGAATTGGTCTAACCCCTTGCCGCATGTTCCTGATTAAAATTAGGTAAACGATGCCTGCGAAGTTCGAGATTTAGACATCTGGCAGGAAGCAGAATTCGCTCACAATTCCATAGGACTTTCATTCAAAAATACATTTTGACAGAAGAATCCTCTTCTTACCTTGAAAGATATCTGAAATTAAGTAACAAATGGCAAGCCTTACGGGTTACCAAAAATAAAAATGAATTTAAAGGCGACGAGTTCGAGTAACTTGAAACCTGAAACTAGAAACAAGAAACTCACCATGAGCTTTAAAGATAAATTACTTACATCATACATTGCCCTCGAAGATTATTTAGAGTTTGATTCCCCCATCCACGAGGTAAGAAACAAAGCCATTAAAATCTTTGAGGAAAAAGGGTTCCCTTCCAAAAAAGAGGAAGCTTGGAAGTATACTTCGCTCAACGCCTTGTTGAAAGCGGACTACAGTATTATTAGCAACAAGGAAAAGAACGTAGAGGTAAAAAAGGTTCGGCCCTATTTTCTTCATGAGATAGACACTTACAAAATTGTTTTTGTCGATGGAGTCTACAGCTCTTTTCTCTCGGAAACCACCCACGACACCGTGGATGTGTGTTTGCTATCGGCAGCTCTTACAAAGAGCAAATACCAACCCGTAATCGAGGCCTACTTTAACAAAGTAGCAAAGAGTGATGGACTTACGGCACTAAACACCGCATTTACCAAAGAGGGAGCCTATATCAATATTCCCGCCCACAAAGAAGCAGAAAAACCTATTGAAATTATAAATTTTTCCACAGGGAATGAGGCGGCCATGTTTCTTCAGCCCCGAAACTTGATTGTGGTGGGTGAGAATGCACACGTACAAATTATCGAGCGCCATCAAAGCTTGTCGGAAAACAAAGTTCTTACCAATTCAGTTACCGAGATATTTGCAGAAAAGCGCGCCCATGTAGATTATTACAAAATTCAGAATGACTCTACCACCGCATCTCTCATTGACAACACATATATTTCACAAGAAACACAGAGCATCTGTCACGTTCACACCTTCGCTTTTGGGGGAGAGCTCGTGCGCAATAACCTCAATTTCTATCAAAAAGGAGAACGATGTGATTCTACGCTAAAAGGAGTAACCATCTTGGAAGCAAAACAACACGTAGATCACAATACCCTTGTACACCATCTTGCCCCAAATTGTGAAAGCCACCAGGATTACAAAGGTTTATTTGCAGAAAAATCCACAGGTATTTTTAACGGTAAGATATTGGTGGATAAAATTGCCCAGAAAATAGATGCCTTTCAACAGAACAACAATATACTTATCGATGACAAGGCCACGGTAAATGCAAAACCCCAACTGGAGATTTTTGCCGATGACGTAAAATGCTCGCACGGCTGTACCGTAGGTCAATTTGATGAAGAGGCCCTATTCTATCTGCGCAGTCGCGGAATTGGCTCAAAAGAAGCAAAGGCCTTGCTGATGTATGCATTTGCCAACACCGTGTTGGAAAGTGTAAAAATTCCCGAACTTAAAACCCGAATCAACAAATTGATTGCCAATAAAATTGGAGTTAGTTTGGGATTTGAGTTATAAGTGACAAAACCACAAGAACCATCCGTACAAATAGCCTTGCTCGGCGTATGGGTGATGGTCGGTCCGGACCATAAAAACATAACAATTGTCAATGTCCTTCAATATTGAAAAAATACGTGCGGATTTTCCCATCCTTTCGCGAAAGGTAAATGGACATCCTCTTGTTTACTTAGACAATGCAGCCACCTCGCAAACACCGAGACAGGTTGTTGATGCTATAGTAGACTATTACTATCATTACAACGCAAATATTCATCGAGGCGTCCATACGTTATCCCAGGAGGCTACCGATGCTTATGAGTCGGCTCGGCATAGAATCCAAGAACATTTTAATGCAAAGCTATCTCACGAAATTATTTTTACAGCGGGAACCACTCACGGAATCAACTTAGTGGCCAGTGGTTTTTCCCAAATCCTGAAAAAAGGGGACGAAATCATCGTTTCGGCAATGGAGCATCACAGTAATATTGTGCCCTGGCAAATGCTATGTGAAAAAACAGCTGCCGTATTAAAAGTGATTCCGATGAATGAGGAAGGAATATTGATCATGGAAGAATACGAAAAATTGCTTTCGGAAAAAACAAGATTAGTATTTGTCAATCATATCTCGAACGCGTTGGGGACCATTAATCCTATTGAGAAAATTATAGACCAGGCCCACAAGGTAGGCGCAGCGGTCCTCATTGATGGAGCCCAGTCCTGTTCGCACATCAAACCTGACTTCCAGAAATTAAATGTCGATTTTTATGTCACTTCAGCCCATAAAATGTGTGGTCCTACGGGAGTGGGAATGCTTTATATGACCCAGGAGTGGGGCAACAAACTTCCACCCTATCAAGGAGGTGGAGAAATGATTGCAGAGGTAAGTTTCGAAAAAACCACTTACGCAGGCCTCCCCCATAAATTTGAAGCTGGAACTCCAAATATTTCTGGAGGGATTGCTTTTGGTGCAGCCATCGACTATTTAAACACTATTGGGTTTGATGCAATTGTGGCTCACGAGGACGAACTGCTTCAATATGCCACAAAAAAACTTCTGGAAATTGAAGGCTTAAAAATATATGGGACCGGTCCTAAAAAAACCTCGGTTATCTCCTTTAACCTAGACGGAATCCATCCGTATGATATTGGAACCATCATAGATAAACTTGGGATTGCTGTAAGAACAGGACACCATTGCGCACAGCCCATTATGGATTTTTATAAAATCCCCGGGACTGTACGTGCATCTTTCGCTTTTTACAATACGTTGGAAGAAGTAGATGCCTTAGTTGAAGCGATAAAAAAAGCTAAAATGATGTTAAGTTAGGAGAATAGTAGTTAGAGAAACATGTATCTTGAAATAAGAAAACCGAAAACCTTATCTATTATGAAAACATGGACCACTTTATCGCTGCTAATCTTTACAGTAATCCTCACCGGATGTGACGAGACCAAAAAAGTTATCGACGTTGCTGGAAATGTTCAACTCTCAGGAAATTATACCGTGACGGTATTGAACGGAAAGAATGTTACCGGTACGGCTCCAACCTTCAGCCTGTCCGCTTTGGATAATTCTTTTAGGGGAACCACCGGATGCAACTCAGTATTTGGAAACTACACTATTGATTTGTATGCTATAAGCTTCAGCGATCTGGCTGTCAGCGAAAGATATTGTGCCGAGTCAGAGATAATGCAACAAGAAAGAGATTTTCTGAATGCGCTTAAAAACACCGGATCGTATGAATTGCAGAACAACGTGGTTACCTTTTATTCAAGAACAGATAGGAGTGTTTTGTTAAAAGCGGCCAAAGAAAGCAAAAATTAAAATGATTTTATGACTATTGAAACTGTACAGGAAGAGTTGATCGATGAATTCGCAATGTTCGAAGACTGGATGCAGCGCTACGAATATATGATAGAACTTGGCAAATCGCTTCCCCTTATTGACCCAAAATATAAATCAGAAAACAAACTTATAAAAGGCTGTCAGAGCCAAGTTTGGTTACACTCGGAATTAAAGGATGGGAAAGTAGTTTTTACCGCGGATAGCGACGCCATTATTACAAAAGGTATCGTGGCCATCTTAGTACGCGCATTTTCAAATCAAACCCCTCAAGATATCTTAAATGCGAACACCAATTTTATCGACGAGATCGGTTTAAAAGAACATTTATCCCCAACCCGAGCAAATGGGCTCGTTTCGATGATAAAACAAATGAAACTGGATGCCATGGCATATCAGTCAAAACTCAACAATAAATAACAATGAAAACAGAAGTAGACATGGCCGAACTCGGCGAAAAAATAGTAGAAATACTAAAAACCATATACGACCCCGAAATACCAGTGGATATCTATGAACTGGGTCTCATTTACGACGTCTTTATCAATGAAGACCAAGAAGTTAAGATACTAATGACCCTTACCTCTCCAAACTGCCCCGTGGCGGAAAGTCTTCCCATGGAGGTACAGGAAAAAGTAAAAACACACCCACTGATAAAAGACGCTGAAGTGGAAATAACCTTTGATCCACCATGGAGCCAGGAGTTGATGAGCGACGAGGCAAAGCTCGAATTGGGAATGCTATAATTGGCGATAGATTCAGGCTACTTATATCAAACAATCCTCCAAACTCTTGATACAGCCGTAGAGTTAAAGAGGCCGGGAATGCCAAATGCCAGGACGGGCATTTTACATATGCCTTGGGACGACCCGCTCCGGGGCTTGTTGCATGGCATTGTTATTTTTACGATTATTGCTTCTTATTAATTGAACCTTAACTTCCTTTGATGTGTCTGAAGAAATAATTAATCGCGTTGCAAATAGTAAATTGGTCATCTTTAACCTTGAGGACTTGTACCCCAAGGGAGAGCGCGTTCTTTTTGATATCTCCCCATGGTTGATGGAAGGAATTGTTCTGAAGGAAAAGGATTTCAGGGAAAAGGCGAGCAACCACAAGTGGTCGCAATATCAGAACTGTTTCGTGGCATTGCATTGTAGCACCGATGCCATTGTACCCGGATGGGCATATTTACTGCTGTCTCTTCATCTAACTCCTTTCGCCGCAAAAGTTACCGTGGGTAGTTTGGAGGAAATGGAAAGTGTTCTCTTCACCGAAATTCTTCAGAATATCCATGTTGAAGAATACAGGAACAAACCCATCATTATTAAAGGCTGTTCCAATAAACCTATTCCTCAAAATGCGTATGTAATGTTGGCCCAAAAACTTCAACCGGTTGCCAAAAGTATTATGTATGGAGAGGCTTGTTCCTCTGTCCCACTATATAAGAAACGAAAATCTATTTAAATCTTACCATTCCTAAAACATTTAGCTCATTGTTTCCCTTAGACGAGGAATATCCATTATAGTACCTTATTTTTGCATTTGTTTTAAAACTTATAAGCTATGAAGAACCTTCTTCCTCTTTCTCTTTTATTCATTGCTCCATTTACAATTTTTGCTCAAAATGAAAAGACTAGTGACTCAGTCCAAAACGGATGGAAAAAAGCCGGCACTATATCTTTACTCTTTAATCAGGCAGCATTTAATGAAGAATGGACAGGTGGGGGAACAACCAACTATTCTGCCAATGTTAAATTCACTTACGACCTCAATTATCGTAAAGACAAAATCAGTTGGGACAATAGGATATTAGCCGATTACGGTATCACCAAGAACAGGGACGATAGATATTCTCGCAAAACCAATGACCGTTTGGAATACAACTCAGTTTTTGGGGTGGAAATCAAGGATACCAGTTGGTTTTATTCCTTTTTTACCAACTTTAAAACGCAGTTCACCAAAGGTTATGAGTTTGATAAAGATCTGGAATCCAGCGACCCAGGTTACCGTACAGAAACTACTCATTTTCTGTCTCCCGCTTACCTTCAGTTTGGGCCAGGTATGCTTTGGAAAAAAAGTGACAATCTTTATGTCAACATTTCGCCAGCTACCGCAAAATTTATTTTTGTGGACAAGATGTTCACCCGTGTGGACGAGAGTATTCCCGGTGCTATAGATGCATATAATGAAGATAAATATTTTGGAGTAGACGCGAATAAAACCAGTAGGTTCGAGTTTGGCGCATCTGTTTCGGCCTATGCCAAGTTTGCCATTATGAGCAATGTTACCGCTGAAAACATATTGAACCTTTACTCAAATTATTCGGAGGATCCACAAAACATCGATATTGACTATACCCTTAATGTGATAATGAAAATTAATGACTTCCTCACATCCAATGTTACCTTCCAAGCAATTTATGACGATAACGCGGTACGAGGCTTTCAGATCCGTGAAGCCTTGGGAGTAGGTATCACCTACGGATTTTAAATTCTCGACTGTAGAGTGACAAGATCGTAATAGCTGCCTTTGGCCATCATCAGATCCTTGTGGCTACCCCGCTCTATAATTACCCCATCGTCCATCACCAAAATGTTATCTGCCTTTTGAATGGTGCTCAATCTGTGGGCAATAATAAAAGTAGTTCTTCCTGCGAATAAAGTAGCCAGTGATTTTTGTATCATCAGTTCACTTTTAACATCCAAGTTGGAAGTAGCTTCATCGAGAATCAAGATCTTGGGATTTGCCAAAAGAGCTCTGGCAATAGAGATCCGCTGCTTCTGTCCCCCCGATAGCTTGACTCCCCGTTCGCCAATAATCGTTTGTAATCCTTTTTCAAATCGGTCGGCAAATTCACTTACATAGGCAGATTTTACAGCACTCTCCAAATCAGCAGACGATGCGCTGGGACGCGAAAAAAGTATGTTTTCCTCGATAGTCCCCTCGAATAGGAAATCATCCTGTAATACCATCCCCAATTGACTTCTATAACTCTCCAGAGAAACCTCAGCCAAGTCTTTCCCATCAATGGTAATCCTTCCTTTTTTAGGGGAGATCAAGGTAGAAAGCAACCCAGCCACTGTGCTTTTCCCCGCTCCAGAGCTACCGACCAAAGCGGTAACGCTACCAGAAGGCGCTTCAAAACTAATATTGGAAACAACTTCTCCGCCCTCAGGATAGTTGAAGGAAACATTTTCAAAGACAACGGTACCCACTAAATCATTGACTTCAAAATTTCTTTTCGGGTCAATTTCAGTTTTTGATTGCAGAATTTCTTCAGTTCTATCCAAGCCGGCAAAAGCTTCGGTAAGCAAACTCCCCACATTCCCAATTTGTATAATGGGAGCTATCATAAACGCCAGATACAGCGCAAAGCTCAGAAATTCACCTATCGTCAGCTGGTTGGCATCGATCATTGAATTTCCAATCCATAAGACAGTTAAGGCAGAAATTCCAAAAATCAAAGTGGCACCACTTAATACCAAAGCCTTGGCGGTTATTGATTTGTTGTAGTACTCATATATCCGCTCCACTCCCCTCTGGAATACATCCAATTCATAAGTTTCCGCGTTGTATGCCTTTATGATTCGGATACCACTTAAAGATTCGTTTAATCGTCCATGGACCTCAGCTTCTATCTGCCGGCGTTTTCTGAAAATGGGCCTTATGTATTTATAGGCCTGAAGCGTAACAACGCCCAATATAAAAAGAGGGATCACCACGTAAATAGTGAGTTTTACATTGATATACAACAGAATTGCCAACGCGAAAATAAAGGTGATAACTCCTCCGAGAAAGAGTACCATTCCATTCCCTACAATTACGCTCAATCCGTCTACATCGTCCATTACCCGTTTGGCAATTTCACCCGATTTTCTCTTATCAAAGTAATCTATAGGAAATTGGAATACCTTTTTTTGAACCTTCACCCGTAATTCTGCAATCGCCTTGTAAGCTTGAACACTTAGGATCTTTGTCAATAAGTAGGAAGTAGTGGCCTGAACAACAACCGCTACTGCCGCCACTAACAATATTTTATTTAAAATTCCAGGGTTCTTCTCAATGACCACGTCATCGATAAAATATTTAAAAATTCCAGGCAAGACAAGGGTAGCAACCTTGTTCAGGATAATAAGAAGGATCCCTAAAAGCAATATTTTTCTTTGGGGCCAGATAATCGATTTTATGACTTTTGAAAGTGATACCAATCTCTACCAGGTTTGAACTATTTCTTTTATTCGATCTACCACTGTCTTTTGTTCTTCTCGGGTGATACCATAGTACAGTGGGATCCGGACCAAACCATCTGCCCATTTTTCAGCAGCTTCCAATTCTACCGTTTCCTCATTTTTGGCATACGGACTTAAATGAAGCGGCAAATAATGGAAAGTAGCCATAATTCCTTTGTCCTTTAGTTCTCTCAATAAGATGTTTCTCCGGTCTCTATTAACCGCTTTAAAATAAAACAGATGGGCGTTATGTTTTGCATGGGTCTCAACGTGTGGAAGCATTATGTGGGATACCTCCTTTAATGATTCATAGTAAAAATTCCAAGAGGAGAGGCGATTTGCATTTATCTTAAATAAACTTTGAAGCTGCGCCCAAAGAAAAGCAGCAGTAATTTCGGAAGGGTAGAAGGATAGTCCCACATCGTACCATTCATATTTATTCACCTCACCTTCGAGAAACATTTTTCTATTCGTGCCTTTTTCCCAAATGATATCAGCGCGTTCCACAAACTGTTCATCGTTGATAACCAAAAGACCCCCATGACCCGAGGTGATGTTTTTCGTGGCGTGAAATGAAAATGCACCAAAATGGCCAATGCTCCCCAAATATCTGTCTTTATAAGTCGCCCCCAAACTGTGTGCGGCATCCTCGACCACCCAGATATTATGGGTATTGGCAATCTGCATAATTTCATCCATTTCGCAGGCAATTCCTCCGTAGTGCATCGCCAAAATAACTTTGGTGTTTTTAGTTATAAGTTCTTCAAGTTTTGCCGGATCCAAATTTGGATTGTCTGGAAGCGATTCCGCATATACTATTTTAGCGCCTTTTAAAACGAAAGGGTTTGCCGAAGTGACGTAGGTAAAGGAGGGAACAATTACCTCGTCCCCTGGAGAGATGTTCAGAAGGATAGAAACCATATCCAAAGCGGCGGTACAACTATCGGTGAGTTTGGCGTGGGTAAAACCGAATTCCTTTTCAAAAAATTGGTGGCACAATTCCGTGAATTTCCCATTGCCGGAGAGTTTGCCACTATTGATGACTTCTTCTATAAATTTAATTTCATTACCGGAAATAAAAGGTTTGTGAAGCGGAATCATGGTCGATAGTCAGTGGCAGGTTATATATTCAAAAGTAACCTAATTTATAAAATCCACAATAGAACAAGGTTAAGAAGAATAGCAGAAAAGGCTATATTTGGAATTGAATTTTAAGAATATCTTTTCTCCAAGTGCCTAAGAATCCAATGACAGAATCCCCCGGAAAATTCGAGCCAACCCATGCCCCCATAGCATTTTTAGTGGCAAAGGATCGTTCCGGCACCACGCTATTGCAGACTATGTTAGATTCCCATCCCAACATCTGCGCCCCGTTGGAATCGAGATTTGTACTTCATTTAAAGAGCCGATATCAGCATAAAGTGCAATGGGACGATAGTTTGAAGGCGCGATTTATAAAGGATTTGTTCAAGGAAGAAAAGATGGTTTTGCTATGGGAATTGGACATGGACGCCTTAAAGCAGCGGCTTGACAGGTTACCTAAGACCACTACTTACGGCGATGTTTGCAAGCAGGTGTATGTTTCCTCGAAGTCATTTCACAAAAAAGGAATAGCGGCGCAAATCGTGGATAAAAATCCGATTTATGCCATTATGATTCCCCTTATAAAGGAAGTTTACCCAGATGCCAAGTTTATTCATTTGGTGAGGGATTATCGGGGAACGGTGAGTTCAATTTTCAATCTTTATAAAGAAATAAGCATTAAACAGCTCGGATTAAGTTGGGTTTCTACAAATTATGAGATTGAAAAAACAAAAAAAGTGCAGCCCAATAACTTTATCACCCTGCGTTATGAGGATTTATTGGACCAGCCGAAGGAGGAATTGGAAAGGCTGACCCATTTTTTCGGACTTGAATTTCACCCCAATATGCTCAGGTATCACGAACGAATTGCAGAAGCCATTTCTGACTATGTAAATAGATCACCCGATGAAAAAGTGCGCAAAGTCCGTGAGATTGGAATAGCCAAGGTGCATAAAAATCTATCACGACCTATTGAGAGTTCTTTTAAGGATAAATGGAAAGAAACCTTGACTACAGAGCAAATCGAAACCTTGGAAACCCATTGCGGGGCGTTTGCCAAAAGGTATGGCTATGAACTTAAAACATCCATAATCCCGAAAGAACAAAATATCCCAAAAACTTTACTTTTTGAGGTGAAAAAACTTCGTCTTTATTACCGGCTTCCCATTTGGTTTCGCGAGCTGAAAAGCAAGCCCAGTATACCTTTTATCCCAAAACAATGAGCAACAACTTTTATGTGATGGCCATTGGCCGTTCGGGCACTACCTTATTGGCCAATATATTGGATGCCCATCCTAATATTGTGGTCCCTCCCGAATCCTTTTTTGTACTGCATTTGGAGCAGAAGTACAAACACATTACCCATTGGGATTCAAAAACCATCAAAAACTTTATAGACGATGTGTATGTCGATAGACCCTTCAGGCTTATGTGGAAAGTTCCTCGAGAAATAGTGGAGCAGTCATTTGAACAACAACCCAAAGTGACAGATTTTACGGAGGCTTGTAATAGAATTAGGGCGAGTTATAATGCATCCTTTAAAACGAAGGACATTGAATTATTTGGTGATAAACATCCTATTTATTCCAATTTCTGCCAAAGGATGATGCGGATAAATCCAAAAGCCAAATTGATACATATGGTGCGGGATCCTCGCGGAACGGGAAGTGGGCAAATCAACACATTTAAAAGGAAAGATGCGCTGGCCGTGGGATATTTATGGGCTCGATACAATAGGAATCTCTCTAATTTAAAGGCAAAATATCCAAAAAATTACTATTTGCTGAAGTATGAGGATTTGGTTTTGAAACCGGAAGAGACCGTGCGCTCCCTTTGTGCTTTTCTGGAAATCGAATTCCGCGAGCAGATGATGGAATATCGAAAAAATACTGTAGAACGCTTTGAGAATTACACCCACGCCATTACCAAAAAACACGAAAGCTTGATGAAGCCCATCGATACAAGCATGGTTAAAGGGTGGAAAAAGAAGCTGTCAAGCCAACAAATACAAAAGCTCGAGTACGCCACTTTTGAGGTTGCCCAACAATTAGGCTATAACTTTGAAAAACCAGAAGTCAGCTTTTTTACAAAACTGAAATTTCCCTTTTCAAAAATGAAAGTAAAAACCATTTTAGGAACAATAACCTTATTCTTCAATTTTCCATTTTGGGTGAGGAAACTGGTACTGAGTGTGAAAAGCATGGCCTTAGATCACAATTATAAGAATTGATGCTGTGGGATTGAAAGATTCAGGAGACTCAAGATTCAAATGAAACGTGTTCGGATAAATAAGAAGGTAAATTTTCATAAAGTCCCACAGGTTTTTTCTTTGGAAACTCAATATCGGCCCAAGAAAGTTCCGAAAAATCGTTACTCATTTTTTTGACCATTTCCCGAATGGTTTTTGCGGTGGATAGGTAATTTTCGGGCGTGAGTTCGAGAACAAACTTTTCATTATCTGAAAGTTCCTGAACGATTTTATAGCCAAACTTCTGGTTGTATTCCAAGGCAATTTTATTGTCGGCCCTTACTTCTGCCATGCTTTTCTTCATTTTTACCAAAAAGAAAATAAGGTCTGTTGCGCAGACAGAGGCGATAATGGGAAGATGGGACTGCATGGCTGTGGGTTCCCAAATAAAGATTCCTCCACTCGAAATGCCTTCTTCATAGGATTGGATGGTGCAATGGGTTAGCCCGATCTTTTTCCCTCGGTGGAGAATTAGGAAATAATAGTTTAAATCGTTGTTTATAGTTTCAAACCACTTTTTCTGTTCTTCCTCGGTGATTTGTTTTTGGTAGAACATTCGCTTTCTTATCAGCTCGCTGTTGCGGTGCTCGCGCACCAGTTCTATATCTGCCTCGGTCAATCTTTCCAGGGTGATGCCGTATTTTCTTATGATCATATTCTTTCTTCTTTTATAAAATATGCAGGCCGATTGTTAAGTCGTGAGAGAATGTTTTTAAGATAATATCCCAAAATTCCGAAGCAGAAAAGCATTAAACTGGCAGAAAAAGAAATAGAAACAATAAGCGCGGTAAAGCCAGGGACGGAAACTCCAAAAGCAGCCTTTTTTATAATAAAGTAAATTCCGGTCAATGCAAAAATAAAAGAGAAAATCCCTCCAAAATACATCATAAGCTTAAGCGGCCAGTCGCTGTAATTTAATGTATTGCTGTTTGCCAAGGAAAACAGTTTTCTAGGGGAATAGGCTGACTTTCCGTATTTTCTGGGGGCGTGGGAGACGGGGACACATTCTATAAAATTAGTGTACCAAAATAGGATTTCATCTATAAAATTGAATTGTTGGTCGTGCCGTCTCAACTTTTCTATCAACGGGCGATCAATTAGCCGGAAAGAGGAACCGTTTCCAAAGGAACCGTGAAGGTGCTTCGCAGATTTTTTGAAGGCCTGGCTTCCCACTTCTCGGTAGAGTGGCCCACCTCCTTCAGCGAGACCATACACTACATTCGCCCCGCTCTGCTGCATTCGTTCGATCAACAAGGGAATATCCTCCGGAGATTGCTGCAGATCGTCATCCATAGTGATTATTCGCTCTCCCAGTGCCTGATGAAAGCCGCATATGGTAGCGTTATGCTGTCCAAAATTTTTCCCCAACCGAAAGAGTTTTATCTTGTCTGGGCTTTCGTCCTTCAGATGGAGCAAAACATTCCAACTATCATCAACAGACAAGTCATCGACAAAGATTATTTCAAAATCTGGAGTAATATTTTCAAAAACTGAAAGCAGCCGTCTCTTCAATTCCGGAAGGGAACGCTCACTGTTAAACACGGGAATTACTATAGAATATTCCATATCACACACCTGCCGTTAGTCCGCCATCCATTACTATTTGAGTGCCTGTGATCCATCTTGAGGCGGGGGAAAGCAGGAAAGCGATTGTATTTGCCACATCTTCCGGTTCGCCAAATCCAAGGGGGTATTGTTTCCCGTGCTTATCCATTAATTCTTTGGTTACTGTTTTCTCGGCTTCATCAAAAAGTGGGGTTTTTACCATGGCTGCCAAAATAACATTACTCCTTATCTTTTGGGCCGCATGCTCTATCGCCAGTGTTTTGCTGTAGCTATTTATCGCCGCTTTCGCACCCGAATACAGTGCGCCTCCCTTATTGGGGAAATTGCAAGCTACGGAGGACATAAAAACTACCGATGCCCCGCGGTTTACTTTTTTCGATTTTAAAAGACAGCTCATCAACACTACAGGAGCTTCATAGTTGATGGCAAACATTTCTTGAATATGTTTTTGCCCGATAAATTTTACAGGAAAATGCCTTACAATACCGCTACTATGAACAATGCCATCGAGGTGTGGCACTGAGTCGGCAATTTTTTTGATGGTAGCATCATCTGTTAGATCTCCCAAAATTATTTTATGGTTTCCCTTGGAGAGTTTTTCAGATACAGCTTTTAATCTTTTTTCATTCCTCGCCGTTAGAATCACGGCAGCTCCCAGATTATCCAAAACTTCTACGGTTTTGGCACCTATTCCAGAGGAAGCACCGGTAACCAAAATTGTTTTGTTATGGAGGGAAAAAGGATTCATATTTCTATGATTTCTGGACAGACTATATTTTGCAAAGGCAAGGATACTGCGCCCCAGGACAAACCTACTCCAAAGCCAGTGAGAAGCAAGTGTTTTTCTGAATCTTTCAATTCATTGGCCAGTTCACTTACAATGGTCAAAGGAATGGAAGCCGAACTGGTATTTCCAAATTTTGAAATGGAATATGGAACTTTTCCCGTTGGGAACTTCATTTTTTTCCGAATAGTTTCGTTCATAAGCTTGTTGGCTTGGTGCATTACAAAATAGTCGTAATTATCCGGAGTTCTATCTATTTTTTGAAGAAATTCCTTGAGGGAATTAGGCACTTCTTTTATAGAGAAATTAAAAACATCCAGGCCGTTTAGGCTCAATTCCATTTTGGAGCGTATAATTCCGGGAGCTATTTCCTCTTTTACAAAAGATTCTGGGGAGGCTAGGTTGCGAATACCACCGTGGGGGATGATAATGGCGTCTTTCCCAGATCCATCACTATTTAGATGGAAGGCTATGGGAGGAGCGTCCTTTTCAAATTGAACGGCTGTAGCGGTACCCGCATCCCCAAACAAGGGATAGGTGCTTTTGTCCTTCTTGGAACAGGTGACAGTAGAAACATCTCCTACCAGCAAAAGCCCTTTTTTTAAACCAGTTGCCTTTAACATTCCCGTCATTACTGAAAGGCCATATACATAACCGGAACAACCTAATCCTATATCAAACGCCATACAGGATTTTGGCAAACCCAGTCTATCTTGCAAGATTATGGAAGTGGCCGGCAAATAATAGTCTGTGGATTGGGAAACGAAAATGAGGATGTCTATTTCCTCCCGCTTCCAATCAAGCTCTTCCAAAAGCTTTTCTGCTGCGGCAAAACACAAGTCGGAAGTTGCCATTCCTTTTGGGGCCATTCGGCGCTCTTCCACACCTGTGGTTTTTATCAATAGCTTTTTTTCGCTTTCGGTCAATAGACTGTAATCCCAGTTGGATTCTATATGGGAAGGAATTGCAGCTGCAATTCCTTTAACAGCTATATCTTGAATTGAAAAAAATGCCACTTATGCTGGTTGTCTAGATTTTACAATATCGTAAAGTTCTTTTACGTTGCTAATTCCCATTAAATCTTCGCCTGTAATAGTTACCTCATATTCGGTGTCAATTAGGGCGATAATAATCAATGAATGCATGGAGCTCCATTCATCCAGATCACTAAATTTGGTATCCGCTTGCAAAGTCCCAGGTTCCAATTCATCAAATTCAGTTTCCAAGGTCTTTATGAATTCTTCAATATTCTTCATTAAGTAAATTATTTGGTTAATATGGTTCCGCCCCATGAATATCCGATTCCGAAACCTGCAACTAAAATTTTTTGTCCTTGCTTAATTTCTCGCTGTTCTACTTCTCCCTTTAAAGCTATAGGAATGGTAGCAGACACTGTATTTCCAATGTGTTCCAATGAAATTACAAACTTCTCCTTGGGTATTTTCATTCGCTTCCGAAGAAATTCGAGCATTGTGCCATTCGCTTGGTGAAATACAAAAAGATCTATCTCATCTATTTCCATTCCGTGTTTTTGAAGAATCGCCTTAATCAATTGCGGCACCCTACGCACGGCAAAGAGAAATATTTTTGGACTATCCATGCGCAGTCTGCCTCCCATTAATTTGGAAGGGACATTTCTGTACTTCCGAAGCCAAGCCTCATTTACCGGGTCTTTTGTGCCAGAACTTTCCACCCATAAATTTTTTGCTCCACGGCCATCGGTTCCAAAAACGAAATCACCGATAGAATAATCCATACCGGAATCAATCCTTTCATCGGAAATTAAGGAAGCTGCGCCTCCATCACTAAATATAGCCCGTAATTCCACATCTTCTGGATGTATTATCCTATTAGGTAAGTCGGCAGTAATGAGTAACACTTTTTTGGCAATACCAGCATGGATCACCGCCTTTGCAATACTCAACCCATATATCCATCCCGTACATCCTTGTAGAATATCCAAAGCGGCAGTGGATTGTTCCAGTTTTAAGTCATTCTGCATTATACTTGAAGTGGAAGGACTTTTGTACTCCATCGCATCACTTACATATATCAAATAATCGATGGTAGATTTATCTATATTCCATTCCTCAAAAAGTTTTATTGCGGCCCTATTGCCCATATCTTTGGCAGTGTCTTCAGGATAGGCCATAAACCTGGTTTTTATGCCGCATTGCTGGAAAATGGATCCGGGAGTGATCTCAATATCAGGGTTCCCACCAAACTCACGAAACTCTTTTATAATTGTTTTGTTATCGATGGATTTTTCCGGAAGATAATATGATATGGCGTTTACGTAAACCAAGGACTATGGGGTTAAGGAGCTTTTTCTTTATATCTTCAAATATAACAAACCAAATTATTTAACAACTATATTCCGTAGGCTAAAATTCCTATATTTTCAATTTTCAATTTCTGTGTATATTTACCCCACTTTTGTCCCAGCCAGAATATGTCTAAAAAAAATTATAAGACAAGTCTCTACCTGATTATTGGCTTTTGCATTCTCCTATATGGAAATACACTGACCAACGATTATAGCTTCGACGACGAATATGTTATTGTAAACAACAAAAAGGTCGAGCGGGGATTCTCCGGTATTTCAGACATTTTTAAATCCCGATATATAGAATTAAGCGATCAAAATTTTGGGTATAGACCGGTAACCCTTTCAAGTTTTGCCATAGAACATCAATTGTTTGGCGCCAACCCTACGGTCAGTCATTTTATTAACCTCTTCCTTTACATCCTTATCTGCTTACTGATATTTAGAATACTTCGATCCCTTTTTAAGAACAATCATTGGTTACTGCCACTTGTGATTACGCTACTTTTTGTAGTACATCCCATCCACACGGAAGTAGTGGACAATGTTAAATCGCGGGATGAACTCCTGTGTTTTCTGTTTGCGCTCCTCGCATTGGCCAGCACAATAAAATATGTGAGGAACAATCATAATTTCTGGCTTTTCGGGGTCTTTGTATTTATGGTTTTATCGCTGTTATCAAAATTGTCCTCCCTTACCTTTTTAGCGATTATACCCCTGACGGTTTATTTCTTTGAAAAGCCCAACAAAAGTGTAATTCTCAAGCTTCTGGGAGCCCTCGTTCTGCCAGTAATTCTCTATAAGCTCATCAACACCCAACTCATCGGGGCAACAGGCAGCCGAAGTCTTCTTTTTATTGAAAATCCTTTATTTGTGAATGGAGCAGGGTTTTTTGAAAAAATGCCAATGGCCTTTTATACTGTTCTTTATTATCTCAAATTACTGGTTTTTCCGCACCCTTTGATCAGCTATTATGGATATGACCACGTGGAAATCGTGGGATGGGAAAATGTCTACGTGTGGTTGGGAGTACTTATTGTCATTCCTTTAGCTGTTTTCACGCTGTGGAAACTGAAGACCAAATCGGTCTTGATCTTTGGGCTTGCCTTCTTCTTTATTACCATTTCCATGTATGCGAATCTGGTAAAACCCGCAGTAGGGATTATTGCGGAAAGATTTGCCTTTATCCCTTCCTTGGGTTTCTGTATCGTGATTGGATGGTTGCTATTAAAGTTTGCTGGACTTACTGAAGGAAAAGAAAATGAAAATCGATTTCCCAAACTGAATTTTCTGTTTTGGGGCATAAGCAGTATTATTATAATTGCGAGTGCTGCAAAAGTAATCAGCCGCAATCAGGATTGGAGTGATTTGGTTACGCTTCTAAAAAAGGATCTTGAGGTGGCTCCAAATTCCGTAAAGCTCAACATGCTGTTGGCCAACAATCTATTTAAGACGGTTACCTCCCAAAAATTAAAGGAAGTAAAGAAAGATTCCCTAATGGAGGAAAGTATTTTCTATTATAACAAAGCATTGTCCGTATATCCCAAACACGCTCCGGCCCACAACAACCTTGGAGTATTGTATAATCTAAAGGGAGAGCTTCAAAAATCACACAAGCATTTTCTGGAGGCCAGTAAAGATGAAAATCCGGATGCACAGGCATTTTTTAACTTAGGAATATCCTATCACTCCATTGGAGACAATGAAAGAGCCATTGAAAACCTGAAAAAATCCCTGGCCCTAAATGCTAAAGATTACAAGGTTCACTACAACTTGATGAATATTTATTATGAAAATGGCAATGTCACCGAGGCCTTAAACACGAATGCTACAATATTCCGACTGTTCCCACAGGAGAGAAAATCAATATTTTCAATAGGCCAGAATATGGCAGATGCCTCTTATGGGGTCAACACAACGCATTACATCGATCTTCTTTTGGAAAAGAAGCTGATTAGTCAGAAAGTCCACGATGGCTTCAAAAGGCAATTAAATGCGTCGACACTGAAAAATGCAAACTGACATCCAAAACCTCTTTATATTTTAAATCCTAACCCCACAAAAGCCGTAATTCCGCTGGCAGCACGCACATTCAAAGTGATATTTCTCGCATGGAAATAAGGAATTAAAAGCTTTAGATATAATTTCTTTCCAATTTTATAGTGAGTGCCGGGTCCAACATTGTAGACTGTAAGCGCACTATTCTGAATGTACCCTTGCGTTTGATCCTCGAATCCATAACCATATCCGGCCTGAGCAAAGACATTCCATTTGTCCTTGTTTACAAAATAGTAAGTGATGGACGGAATAAATCCATAAGAATGGACGGTTAGGCCACTATTATCGGTTATCAAGGTATTATTGGTTGTGAAAAAACTACCGGAGAGCGATACTTTCCTCGAAACAAAAAACTCAAAACTCACAAATCCCATAGCCCCAAAATCATCTTCATTATTGGTGGTAGTAGGATAAGGAGAAACTGCAACTGAAAGCAGCATTTCTCCTTTTTGGTTTTGTGAGTACAAAACTGAACATAGGAGAATCAAGGAAACCGTAAAGAGTTTTTTCATAAAGAAGTATTTAAAATGAAGATAGATAAAAAATACTTCAATGAAAAAATGCCAAGTCTTGGAGTGCGGGAAAGTTAATTGAAAAAACCCCTCCAGCATTTATAGCGTTAGAAGGGTTGGATATCGTTTAATACTTATATCTCTTGGGTAGCTGAGTGGCTGCCTTCGGCGGTTTATCGAAGCTATCCCGCCAAGGCTTCAGCTCCGCCCACAATCTCAAGGATCTCATTGGTAATGGCAGCTTGCCGCGCTTTGTTGTATTGTAATCTCAGCGCGTCCCGTAGTTCTGTGGCATTATCGGTAGCCTTGTGCATTGCAGTCATCCGGGCTCCGTGCTCGCTCGCTACACTATCGCGCAAGGCTTTAAACAACTGGGTTTTTAGGCTCTTCGGTATCAGAGCTTCGATGATTTCCTCTTTTGATGGCTCAAAAATGTAGAAAGTCTCTGAGGTACTTTCCTTTTCCCCCTCTATAGCCTTGGGTGGCATTATGGGCAAAAACTGTTCGGTCATTACAATCTGGGTTGCTGCATTTTTAAAATTGTTATAGACCAATATAATTTTATCGTATTTTCCTTTGGAATACAGGTCCATTAATTTTTCGGCGATTTCAGAAGTACTTTCAAAAGTAAGATCGTCAAAAATAGCGTTGTTATTTTCTAAAATAGTGGCGTTCTTTTTTAAAATATCATTTCCCTTTTTACCAAGAGTAAGAAATTCCACTTGCTTACCGGCATAAGTGTCGCCCATTAAATGACGGGCTTCCTTAATGATATTACTGTTGAAAGCCCCGGCCAAACCACGGTTACTGGTTATGGCAACCACCAAAACCTTGTTTACTTCCCGCTGCTCTGAATATTTTCCTCCCGAATCGGGGTCGAGGGTAGCACTTAGGTTTTGTAAAAGTTCGGTCAGTTTTTCAGAATAGGGTCGCATCGCCGTAATGGCGTCCTGAGCCTTCTTCAACTTTGCAGCAGAAACCATCTTCATGGCACTGGTAATCTGCATGGTTGAGCTTACCGAGGATATTCTATTTCTAATTTCTTTTAAATTGGCCATTTTTTCAATTATGAATTATAAATCCGGAATTATGATTTTTTTAGATCGTTACTAACAATCGTATTCATTCAAAAAGAAATATTTTCTTTTAATTCACAATTCCGAATTCCGAATTATTTCTTGTATTGGGCTGAAAGATCTTTGGCTACAGAAGCAAGAACATCGGTAATCTCGTCCGTCAACTTCCCTGCTTTAAGCATATCTAAAACATCCCGGTGCTTTGCATTTAAAATCTCCAAGTAATCTCTTTCAAATTCCTTTATCTTAACAACAGGAACGTTGCGCATCAAGTTTTTAGATCCCGCATAGATAATAGCAATCTGATCTTCCACGGTGTAAGGGTCGTTTTGTGCCTGTTTTAGGATTTCCACGTTTCTTCTACCTTTTTCAATAACGTTCAGGGTAGCTGCATCAAGGTCTGAACCAAACTTGGAAAAAGCTTCCAGTTCACGGAACTGGGCCTGGTCAAGTTTTAGCGTCCCTGCCACTTTCTTCATCGATTTAATCTGTGCATTACCCCCCACACGTGATACTGAAATACCCACATTAATCGCTGGACGAACCCCAGCGTTAAACAAATCGGATTCCAAGAAAATCTGACCGTCGGTAATGGAGATAACGTTTGTGGGAATATACGCTGAAACGTCTCCTGCCTGAGTTTCTATAATTGGGAGGGCCGTAAGGGAACCTCCACCTTTAACAATTCCTTTTAGTATATCCGGAAGGTCATTCATGTTTTTTGCGATATCGTCATCGTCGATGATCTTTGCAGAACGTTCAAGCAAACGGGAGTGAAGGTAGAAAACGTCTCCAGGATATGCCTCACGTCCCGGTGGGCGACGAAGCAAAAGGGATACTTCCCGATACGCTACCGCTTGTTTTGACAGGTCATCATAGATAATCAAGGCTGGGCGACCTGTGTCTCTAAAATATTCTCCAATAGCTGCACCGGCAAAAGGAGCATACACTTGCATAGGTGCAGGATCGGATGCGTTTGCGGCAACAATGGTTGTATAGGCCAAGGCACCTTTTTCCTCCAGTACACTGGCAATGTTCGCTACAGTAGATGCTTTTTGACCTATGGCAACATAGATACAGTATACAGGTTCCCCGGCATCGTAAAATTCTTTTTGATTGATAATGGTATCAATACAAACGGTAGATTTTCCCGTCTGACGGTCACCAATAACCAGTTCCCGCTGTCCACGTCCCACAGGAATCATGGCATCAATAGATTTAATACCGGTTTGAAGTGGCTCCGTCACCGGCTGTCGATAAATAACCCCAGGTGCTTTACGTTCCAAAGGCATTTCAAAGGTGTCTCCTGTGATTGGCCCTTTTCCGTCAATAGGTTGTCCAAGAGTGTTAACCACACGGCCCACAATTCCTTCTCCTACTTTAAGGGAAGCGATACGTTGGGTACGTTTTACGGTAGAACCTTCTTTGATTTCCTTTGAATGTCCTAAGAGAACAATTCCCACATTGTCCTCCTCTAAGTTCAGGACGATTCCTTCAAGACCGCTTTCAAACACGACCAATTCACCATATTGGGCATTGGAAAGACCGTATGCACGAACAATCCCATCACCTACGGTCAAAACGGTTCCCACTTCATCCAGGGAAGCAGTTGCTTCAAAACCCGCAAGTTGTTGTTTTAATATTGCTGATACTTCAGCTGGTTTTACTTCTGCCATTTTCTTAAGGTTTTAGGTGGTAGGTTTAAGGTTTGTGAGACCTAGAAAACACCCGCACCAGTCAATTTTAATTATACTGATTTTTAAATTCTCTTTTTAAATTTCTAAACTGATTGGAAATACTCGCATCGTATTGAATATCGCCCACGCGCAGGATAAACCCACCAATTATTTTTGGATCTACTTCGCTGACCAAGCTTACTTTTTCGCTTCCTGTCAACGCTTTCACCTTAGCTACTATTTTAGTTTCCATTTCAGATGAAAGCGGAATAGCCGTAGTTGCCGTAGCCACTTTCACTCCCTGTTGGTCATTATAGATATCCATAAAGATTTTAGCCACATCGCTCAATAGGGGAGTCCGCTTATTTTCAACCAGTATCCTTATAAGTGAATGGGTTATTTCAGATTGTCCACTAAAAATTTTTAACAACGCCTCCTTTTTATCACTGGCCTTAATCACAGGGCTTTGAAGAACTACTTGCAAATCCCTACTTCCCTCAATGGTATTGTATACAGATTTCATATCGCCAAAAACGACCTCTTGTGTGTTGGTTTCATTTGATTTCTGCAATATTGCTTGTGCGTATCTGGTAGCTGCTCTGCTGCTCATAATTTTCATCCTACATTAGTAGGAACTCCGTTTAATTGATTAAAGACTTCTTTTTGATGCTATTAAAACTACAGTTTAATTCAACTTAGCGGCGCCAAGCATATCATCGACAAAATCCATTTGCTTTTGTTTGTCGGACAGTTCGTGTTTTACCACCTTCTCAGCAATTTCCAGAGACAGGTCGGCTACTTGTTCCTTCAATTCTGCAATGGCAGATTTCTTTTCACTTTCAATGGCGGCTTTTGCTTGGGCTACCATTTTATCCGCTTCCAATTTTGCATCGTCCTTAGCATCGGCAATCATTTTTGCTCTGATCTCGCGAGCTTCCTTCATCATAACTTCGCGTTCTGCACGAGCTTCCTGGAGCAATTTCTCATTATCCGCATGTAGGTTCTGCATTTCCAGCTTAGCTTTTTCCGCTGCTGCCAGAGCATCGTTAATGGATGCCTCACGACCTCTTACCGCTCCCAAGATTGGTTTCCACGCGAACTTTCGCAAGAGGAACAGAAGCAATAAAAAGATAATGGTTGTCCAAAATATTAAACTTTCTGGTGCTACTATATTCATGGTCTGTATATTTCTAAAAAGTTAGTTTTTGTTTAAAACAACATCCCGCAGCCAACCGCTGCGGCATGTTGTTGTTTTAAAAGATTAGGCAATCAATGCCACAACCACGGCAAAAAGAGCAACACCCTCAACCAAGGCTGCTGCAATAATCATTGCGGTTTGAATTTTTGCGGTAGCTTCTGGCTGTCTAGCGATGGCGTCCATTGCTGAACCACCAATCTTACCGATACCAATGCCAGCACCTATTACGGCTAATCCGGCTCCTACTGCTGCTAATGTTCCTGTCATAACTGAGAACTTTTAAAAATTAAACAAAAATTAAACAAAAATTAATGATGCTCCTCTACCGCTTGACCAATAAACAGTGCTGCAAGCAATGTAAACACATACGCTTGTAAAGCTGCAACCAACAATTCCAAAACGCTCATAAACAATACGAAGGCTATGGATACCGGTGAAACGAAGGCAGTCTCAAAAATAAAAATCAAGCCTACTAAGCTCAATATTATAATATGCCCAGCTGTAATGTTCGCAAACAAACGAACCATTAGTGCAAAAGGCTTGGTAAACATCCCAATGATCTCAATTGGGATCATCAGGGGGTATAAAGCTTTGGGCACATCCGGGGTTAGGATGTGTTTCCAGTAATATTTGTTTCCGCTGAAAATGGTCACTAAGAAAACAAAAAGTGACATGACTAATGTAAAAATGATATTTCCCGTAACATTCCCACTAAAAGGGAAAAAAGGTATTATCCCAATCAGGTTGTTCAACCAGATAAAAAAGAAGGTGGTGAGCAATAACGGCATATATTTTTGATATTTCCCACCGATGTTGGGAATGGCAATCTCATCGCGCACAAAGAGTATGACGGGTTCGAGCAGGCCCGAAAGCCCTTTTGGTGCTTTCTTATTCTTTTTATAGGAGCGGGCGGCAAATCCAAAAATCAAGATCAATAGAAGCGAAGTGACAAACATGGAAAAGACCGTTTTAGTGATGGAAAAATCCAGGGGCCTATCCTCATATAAAAAGGGCCGGCCCATTGTGGTAGCCTCATCAAATTTCTGTTTGTCAAATTTATCGGCATAAAAAATATGTTCGTGGTAGCGAACAAATTTTTGCCCGTTGGCCTCAACCACCGTATTGGCGGAATTGTCGTGATGAAAACGGGAGGAAGAGAAAATCGTCAATCCATTGTCGGTCCATAAAATAACGGGAAGCGCGAGAGTAATGGGCTCTCCGGCCCAGTCCATGATATGAAACTCGTGAGAATCCCATACGTGACTGTCAATCAACTCCTTGGGGTCGAATTTGGAATCGTCAGCTTCGGAAGACTGGGCAATCCCGGAAAAAGAAAACAATAAAACCACGATAAGGACTAGGGATCTACTAAACATTTGAACGAGCCTCATATGCGAAATGACTAAAATATTACTGCCTTTAAAATTTGTGCAAAAGTACAACTTTTCGGCATATAAAAAAGAGGTGCCCATATTTTGTTTTGAGTACCGGTTCAAGGGGTGGAACATTAATTTCCGGAATGGCGCAAAACCCTCATCGCCAATAGAACCTCGAGGAAAAGGAAAATAAAATAAGGCACAAAGAAAGAGCAGAAGTCAGGAATCTTTGACACTCCTTCCACTTTGATAAGGGGCAGCAAAAAAATAATCGCGGCAACCATCTTAAATAGGATGCCGCCCATAAAGGTGAAGCCAATATATCTTGGGATTACTTTTCCAATCAGGTAAAGTAATGAAAAAATAAAAAGAGTTATTAAAAAATGGAAGAGGTAGATTCCCCACACTGGATAATAAAAAAAGTGATCTACGGAAAGCCACTGCACTACACTATTTTGAATAAGGAATAAAAATATGCTAACAAGCAAGAGAAGACCGGACAAAAAAATAAAGTTTTTTGCTCTCAAAATATCTAATCGTTTTTGTTAAATTTTTGGAGTTGTTTTATCACGGCATACATTGCCAGAAAAACTCCACTCAAGGAAAGTATTATAGTAAATAAGGAATACTCATTTGGAAATTTTTTATCCAATGTAACCCCTAAAAATACACCCAGCCCTATGATAACGCCCATCTGAATGGCAATACCCGAAAAAACGGCCCACTTTCTCAGACCGCTATTTCCATTATCAGACATGCCAAAAGCTATTTTTCATCAGATTCACGATGTTCCAATACGGTTTTCTTTTGCCGTTGTTGCCGATCAAAAGGGTTTTGTTTTACACTTTCAGGGGAGACGCGTTTTGATGTGGACGACGCGTCTTTGCGTCGATCGCCCTGCATAACACAAGAGGCGTTCACGGTCGCGCCAGGCTCTACCGCCAATCTCCCCACAATCACATCGCCATCAATAACGGCACTGGCCCGTAGCGTAAGTGTTCCGGTTGCCTCTAAATTTCCTTCAAATTTTCCTTCTATATCCGCATTTTCACAAGTAAGCGTACCAACAATAACCCCTGTTTTTCCCAATACCACTTTAGAGGGAGTTTTTACATTGCCCTCAATCTTGCCATCAATCCTAAAAAATCCAGTAGATGAAATATCCCCTTTAACATGGGTGCCTTCATTGATCCTATTCTGAGCAGCACTCGGTTCCAAAGCGCTTTTTCTTTTCTCTTTTTTATCTGAAAACATGGTAGTGGTTTTAAAGGTTAAAATTTAGATTGAAAAATAACAAGGCCTATCAAGGTGTGGTCTCTCGTGCTAAATAACTATCCAGGTTTTTATGGATCTGGATTATTTTGTAGTTAGGAGAGGAAATCTCGAAGAAGGGTCGCTTGATCTTAAAATCCTTTTTTTCTTTTAGAACTTCCCCAAAGCCTCGAGCCCCCATCTTCGTATTTAAACCGTGAACTATTACAAATTCGGTATTGGGATCATAATAATCAATGGAGGTCTGTATATTAATGTAATGCATGTCTCCAATGGCCTTGTCCAATTGTGCCCTCAGCTCTTGTGCAGCCTCATTCTCTTGTGTTGAAAATTTGTAGACCAGATTCCATTTGTCCGCCTCTTCATCAGGTACAAAATCGGTAAAGGCCAATTGTGGCAGTACGTCGTTGTAAATGGTTTGGGCCTGTTTTCCCTCTTCACTATTTGGATAGTTCAGCGACACAAAATTCAGGGCTTTCTTATACGCCTCAAAACCTTTTTCCCTGCCAAGTGCTGTGGCCTTTAACAACTCAAACTTCGGAACGATGTCATTGCCGTTGTACACCATAATATATTCCTCGCTCTTCTGAATTACTTCGGCATATTTTGCTGCCTCAAATTCCTTGTATAGCTGCTTGTATTTAAACTCGGGGCTCGACTCATCTGTTGGCAGCTGGGAGTCCGGATTGCGAAGAATTTCGGCATACCGGGTGTCGGCATGGTTGGTCAGGATATCATTTTTATAGTGCGCTGTCTTGTCGGGGCGCTCCAATAATTGATAGATTTTGTAAAGATTGTATTCGGCAGGCACCACCAATCTATCTTCGGGATGATAGGTGAGAAGTCTCTCCAGCCTATTCGCGGCAAGTTCATTTTCCTTAAACTTTTCTTTATAGATCAATCCTAACTGGTAGTAGGCAAAATTCCTATCCTTTGCCAGACTATCAATAACTTTCTCATCGGTAGGGATTCTGGCCATATAGGTTTCTGGGTTGAAAAGTTCATTTTCGGCTATGGGAACCTCCTGTTTTGCATCGTCATCCAAGGTTTCCAGGGAAGATTTCTTACTGGAAAGTCTCCAATTGTCTTCCAATCTTCTATCGCCCCAGATTTTTCGGAACTCTTGCTTCCCGTAGGCCACCGTGGTGGGGTTGTAGAAATAGAAAGTACTTCCCTTATTCGGAGCAGAGGCAGTTTTCCCTTTTTGGTAAAATTCTTTATCGGCTATTTTCTGATTCAATTTTACAGCCTCCAAAGAATCCTTAACGGCTTTCTCCTTTAGTCTCGAAGTATATTCGGTAAAAAATGCAAGCTGCTCGGCCTCACTCATTTTTGTGAGTTTTAGAATACTGTCATTGATGGTAGCAATATCCTCATATTTGATAACGTCTTCCAGGTTATCCCGTTTCTTTTTGATGCGGCGCCATTGTCGGCTTTTTTCCTCGAGAAACGTCAACGTGCTGTCATAGTAGGCTCCAGCATTTTTATACTCGGCCTTGTCAAAATTTATCTCTGCAAGGGTTTGGTAGTTTACAGCCTGAAGAATACGATCTTGCCTAAAGGCTTTAATAGATTTATTATAGTATTCTACTGCAGTTTCAATACTGTCGCTCTTTCGATAGTATTCGCCAAATTGGTTGTAGATCCTATCTAAAAATGGTCGGTTTTCACGATCCTTTGCCAGGTCTTGAAGCAATTCCAAAAATGCAGTTCGATCGCCCTTGTCGTAGTCAAAGTTCTTAGCCTTTTCTATATAGGCATTGATAAGATAAGAGCGGGAAGTTCCGCGGTTTAAGTCAATTACCCTATCAAAAGCAAGGTTGGCACTGTCTCGCTGTTCTAACTTGTTGTACAGTTGCCCCTCGATAAACAGATATCTCCCTTTGAGTTCTTTATCCTTTACGTTTTCAACGGCAATTTTAATGTACTCAAGTGCGGCTGGCAGGGAATCTAAGTTGATATACGCCTGTGCCATCATAGCCGCTCCATCGGCAATCTCTTCCTGATCGAGTTTCGCCTGCTTAAACATCCTTTTTAGGTTTTCAATCGCGTACTCCTCATTTTTTAAACGAATATTGGTTTTGGCCTTCCACACCTTTGCCTTGTTTATGCTGTTACTGGTAGGATACCGATTGAGGATAAAGTTAAAGGCATCCAAAGCGGGAATAAATCGGCCATCGTAGTAGCGAGCTTTCCCAAGAAGCATATAAGCCTCGTCTATTTGTGGATTATATTCCTTGCCATTGATCGTCATGGAATGCTTCTGGATGGCTTTAGCAGCCTTCTCCTCGGCACGGTTAAAATCACCGCTATTGGTAGCCCCGGGGGCTTTTACTTCCGCCTCCTTGATTTCGATCCGCTCTACGGGAAGAATTTCCCAGAAGTTGTCTCGATATCCCGCCGCCAACTGTTGTTTCCCATTTACAAATGCCATATCCCCATTGTAAAGAGTATTGTATTCTGTAGCGACGGCTTGGAGATTCCGGTTTAAAAAGGTGTTTTTCTTACGTGAACAAGCAGCCAGTAAACCGATGGCCAAAAGAAAGAGAGCAATTTTGTATATGTCTTTCATTTAATTATTTTAATCTAAAAAATTGAAAAATGGACTCCGACATTTTCAAATCCTTATAATCGTTTAAGCTTATTGGTGGCCCATTTAAAAATAGAATCGATCTTCTATGGTATTCTAACTTAAAAGGTTCTGTTTTAGTATATAGAATGCCCTAAGGAGCGGTAAAAATACATTTCTTTTTAATATCTCCTTAAGGAAAGTTGGAAAAAAACCTCCCACATTCAAGGTACTATTTATTCAATTCCCTTATTTCCTTTGTACTTTTGTAAAAAAGAATAAAGTCATGGGCGAATTTCAAACGCTTATTGTTTCAGAAGTAAAAAAAGAAACTCCCAACGCAGTCTCCATTAGCTTTCAAATACCCGAGAACCTAAGAGAAACTTTTGAGTTTAAGGCAGGTCAATATGTAACCATAAAATATATGAACGGCGATAAGGAAATACGCCGTGCCTATTCTATCTGTTCTTCTCCTAAAAGCGGACAATTGCGAGTGGGTGTGAAAAAAGTGGAAAAAGGTGCGTTTTCAAAATATGTGAATGAGAAGCTAAAAGTTGGAGATGCCCTGGAAGTGTTGCCCCCTACAGGAAAATTTTTATTGGAACCCAACTTAAAACATTACGCTGCATTTGCCGCAGGAAGTGGTATCACACCCGTTTTGTCATTGATCAAACACACTCTTGAGGAAATGCCCTTTAGCACATTTCTTTTGGTTTATGGAAATCGATCTGTGGAAGATACCATGTTTTACAACGAAATATTGGAACTACAGGAACAATTCCCCAAGCGGTTTTCCGTGGAATTTGTCTTTAGCAGGAAATTGGAGGAAAATGCCAAGTTTGGGAGGATTGACCGATCTATTGTCAACTATTTCTTGAAGAATAAATATGCCGAAACAGCTTATGAATCTTTTTATCTCTGTGGCCCCGAGGAAATGATCGATGAGGTGGCAGCCACGTTAAAGCACAATGGCATCAATTCAAAACAGATACACCACGAACTTTTCTCCACGGCGGAAAAAGGACTCTTGGTGAAAAAACACGATGGCAATACCACTATTACCGTCATTTTGGACGATGAAGAGGAAACCTTTGAGATGCCACAGACCAAATCCATTCTGGAAGCTGCCCTGGATGAGGGCCTTGATGCTCCGTATTCCTGCCAAGGAGGCATTTGCAGCACTTGTATAGCACGACTAAAGGAAGGAAAAGCGGAAATGCGCAAAAACCAAATTTTGACGGAATCGGAAATTGCAGACGGATTGATTCTCACTTGCCAAGCCCATCCTACAACTCCAAAAATCATCGTGGACTATGATGATGTTTAAAATCCTTAAGTCCAAAGAATAATTGGTCCGTACAAGATGAACACCCGTAAGAGTTCCGTCGCCAGCAGCGGGATTATCTTCGGAGCTTTGATTCCTCCGAGTAAAAGAAAAAACGTAAGCCAGAAACGGTAAATAAAGTTGGCATAACTATCTGTTTTGTGAAAAACCAATCGATTTAAATTAAAAGAATGGGAAGTATTAAGACATTTAGAATGGTTGAATCCATTTTAATTTTACGATAGAACTTCTCTAATTTTTAAAACAACCGTTTCTGGAGCTATTGTTTTTAAGGCTTCATCGTAGCCTTTCGGGAACTTGTTCCCGTAAATGGAAGTAGGAATCAACGGATATTCTTTGCAATCTGAAAGAATTTGATGGCTTTCTGGCTGCTTAAAAGGTGCAAAACCTGCGTAGGGATGTGTTACACCCCAAAGCGTAATTACGGGCACGCCGTAAATAGCTGCCAAATGGCCGTTGCCACTATCCATCGAGAGCATTAAATCCAAATTGGAAATCAAAGCCAATTCCTCTTCAAAAGAAAGTTTTCCCGCAACGCTCAAAACATTGGCAAAGGGAGCTTCCAACTGTTTTAATTGGCTTATTTCCCTTTTGCCACCCCCGAATAGGAAAATCCGGTATTTGTCTGTGCTATCCAGGATGCCGATCACTTCAGACATCAATTTTAAAGGATACATCTTGCCGGTATGGGCAGCAAAGGGAGCGATGCCAAGCAATTTTTTAGACTCTACGCCAAGCATGGCAGTAAGTTTTGGAGATAATCGTTTGCGGGTTGACGGAAGGTGCCGGTTTAGGTCTATCGGGAAACCGAGTTTTTCAAAAACATCGGCATAGCGCTGGTGAGTAGTTTTAAGAGGCTGGATTTCCGTTCCCTTAGCATTTACCAAAGCCTTCTTTTCAGTCCTTCCCTTGTCGATTGCAGCCGTATTCAGCCCCTTAAACTTCAAATATGTAGTGAGGATTTTTGAACGAATTACATTGTGAAGGTCCGCAACGGCATCAACTCCCAGTTCTCTGGCTTCATTTGCCAATTTTAAAAGTCCGAAACGTTTGTGCTTACCGTAAACATCGGCTTCCAAAAAATCCAGATTGGGAATTCCGTTAAAAAGGGGAGTAAAAAAAGGCCGGGAAACCACCGTTATTTTTAAATCCGGATAGGTTTCCACCAATATCTGCAGCACGGGAACGGTCATCGCCACATCGCCCATAGCGGAAAGACGGATTACCAGTATGTGTGTGGGTTTGGGCATTGGGTTCCTAAAACCTAACGGGTTTTGAAAACCTGTTAAGTTTAAAAATAGATTTATTTTTTGCTGCGAAGCACGGGGTTCAACTCCTCATCATTATACATTTTCATCTGTTTATAGACTTTCATATACTTTCTTCCATGAGCAATATCATCCAATAGCTGATTGATGGCCGTACTCAAATCCACTCGCTGTTCCAAAAGGATATCGAGTTTTGCTTGACAGGCCATTTGGTGTTGTGGAGAAGCATCCTCTCTGCCTGCTTCTTCATTCATATGATAAATTTTCAAAGCCAAAATCGAGAGTCGATCTATTCCCCATGCCGGGCTTTCGGTATTGATGGTGGCGTTGTCCTTCACCTTTACCTCCTTAAATTCCTCAAGGAAATAACTGTCGATATATTCCACCATATCGGTTCGATCTTGATTTGAGGCATCTATTTTACGCTTTAATTTTAATGCCTCCACTGGATCAATATTGGGGTCGCGGATGATGTCCTCATAATGCCATTGCACCGTATCGATCCAGCATTTACGGTAAAGCAGATGTTCAATTAATTGGCTGTCTTTATTGTAGGGATTGCTGAAAGATTGATCCACGGTGTTAATTTCGTGATACTTCTCTATAACTTCCTTGAAGATTTTGTTGGCTTTGTCTGAGAACATTGTCTATTGTTTATTGTTGTAAGTTGTTTGTCATTCCCTACAGGGATTTTTCCAGAATATGTAAGTATTCAAAGGTTTTTGAGGCCTTATGGTTTCGATTTTCCGTTTTATCGGCTTTAAACCGCTGGTATTTTTTGGTTTTAAGGCTGTATTTTCCGAAACGCCCCATAACCCTTGCCACATCGCTTTCGCCCATTATGCCTTCATTGTTATAGCTCAGGAAAATATACGGAAACCGCGCATTTTCAATGAGTTCTTCAAAACTTTTAAGCGCTTCCCCTGTTCTGCACCAATCACTTTTGTAATAATCGCGCAGACCGGTTATCCCCTTGGGCACAAAGGTATCATATTTTGCAATAGTATTCAGCAAATGATAGTTGGCACCGTATTGCCGCGCATTGTAGGGAGGATCCAAATAGAGGATATCGCCCGCTATTTCCTTGATAAGCTGGTTTGCATCGCCCTGAAAAACTTTGTTTCTCTGCCCGGTTTTAGTAAATAAATCTTTTTTGTCGATCGCTGCCTCCAAGTTTAAAGGTCGGGTTGCCGATTTTTTTATTTTTTTTAAATACGCACCATAGACAGAGGCAGTGTTGGCTATTTTGTCGGCGCTTTCGAGTAAAGTAGCCAGAAGAAAGAAAAATTGATCCTCGGAGATCAACGAATTTTCTTTCCAACTCTCTATTTGGATCCTTATCGCATCGATTTTTTGCCCATTTTCAAAAGTGAAATAATTTCTTCCCGCCTTACCCCCTTCAGAATAATTTTCAAAAATAAAACCTGAAACACCTTTCAATGAATTCAATTCATCCAATAATCCCCGGTATTCAAAATCGAAATCATTGCCGATATAATTGCGGTTCAATACATAGCTGTAGTATTCCACATCATTGGAAATGACCTGTTTTACGTAGGGTTTAAAATTTCTGCCCACGATTCCGGTGCCGGCAAAAAGATCACAGAAAACCATGTCGGAAAGATCGGAACCGCAGATTTGCGCAACAGTCTTTAAAATAAACGGGGAAAGTTTGTGCTTGGAGCCTATATAGTTCATTTGGAAACCCAGATAATATCGCTTGAGGATGTGTTTATGCCATCAAAAATAAAGGAATGTAGTTGTTCAGGTTTATAGTCTGCCATATATTTATGAATGGCCTTTTGAAGCAATGAAATCTCTGCCTTTAACCTCCAATGATCGCCATTTTTATTATAAACCACAAGGAACAACCGATTTTTAAGATGGTGGCGTTTTTGGGTGCTTTGATTTTTATACAGCCATTCAATCAGTTCGGCTTTGTGGGATTGTGCATATTCAAAAGGCTTTCCAAATTTCTTTGGGTACACAGAGGTCTTATGGTCAAAAGGGATTCCAAAGAGATAAAAATCCTTTTCAGCGTCTTTGGCATTGGCCACGGGCTCTATACCATCCACGGCGGTAAAAATTTGTTCCACGGCTTTGGCGCTCCAGAAATTGTACCAACGGTTAACGGCATATTGAAAAATATGGCGGTGGTTCAGTCCTTTGGATTCAGCAACAAGAGTAATCTTTTGAAGTAACGATTCCCAATGGGTGGTTTTATATATAAATTGGGTGTGGTGATCCCATTCATCATTTTGTTTTCGAAACCAAGTATACGGATATCGATGACGTTTTTTAAGTTCCTTTTCAATACGCAAAAGATCGAGATCGTTCATAACAAAAGAAAAATAATAGATAAAACCACTACAAGCCATAGAAGTATTTCCTTAAACCACGTTTCGGCCTTATCTTTTATTACATACCGTTCATTCTCAAAACTCTCAATATAATTGGCCGAAAGAATAGACACTGGGGGAATTATAAACAACAACTCGGCTCCCGTTTTTAGATCACTGCCCAAGGATATCAAAATACAGGTAGCACACACATACAGGAGCAAGCGATAGGCGGGCCGACTTTTTAGAGGCATTGTTGATATTTTATATATCCGATACATTCCTGACCAAATCATAAAAACGAGAATTACGGTTGCAGGAATAAACACTGTGGCCGAATTATAGGAAGAGAAATCGAGACTGATGGGCCGTCTCCATTCCACGATCCAGGCAAAAGAATTGTCTGCCAGTAATTTATAAGCAGTATAGATTACTAAAACAGCAGAAACCCCAGTAAATGGCACCAACATCTGTTTGTAATCCGGATTTGGTTTTTTGATGATGGCCATCCAGAGTGGAAATAAAAGAAGCAGACTCCAGAAGTAGAAGAGAGACGCCATAGCAATCCATACACTGGCGTCTAAAATCTTCTTTTTGGAATTGGTATCGTTTCCCAAACTCATAATTCTACGAAGAGCCAATAGAAGAAAGAAATTTGCCACTAAGATATCGTGTTCCCGAAAGACAATGGGCAGCATCGCGACAAAAAAAGTATAAAAAAAAGCCGCAAAACTATTGGCCTTGGTCAGTTTGTTTTTTTTTACGATAAAATCCAAAATCAGAAGGCTCAATACGGTAAGGACGATAAATAGAACGTGGGATAAAATTACAGAAGCCGACAGAAATAGACCGCCTCCAAAAATACTGCCCAATAAATAGGCGATAAAAAGAAAAACGCCCAGAATTAAAAAGTTTATGGGCCTAGAATTTCCGAAAAAGCTTGTTAACATAGGGGTAATTTTATACTTTTGCTTTCTAAAGTTTAAAGATATGACTTGGAAAGACTTTTGGGAAGGAATAGCTTCTCTTTTTGAAAATGTTCTCTTTATCCCTTACGACGCCCTCCGAAAAGTGGAACTGGACAGTTGGTTTTTGGCCAATACCGTCTCTTGGATTTTCTTATTGACCGCTGCGGCTGCCTTTATCTACTGGATGATCCAAATAAAAAAGTTTGGAGATAACACGGACGTTACCTACACCTACGACGAAAACCCTTGATGTGGGTTGCCTCGAGGTTAGAAGAGGGTATCCACGATAAAAAAAATCAGGATCGTCTTCTCTTCTTGAAGGTTAAAGGTCAAACCCAATATCATTACGATAATTCATCCTATCAAAGTTTATTTTACCGATATTTTGATAGGATTTTTTTAATGCTTCCCTATAATCGGCATCCAAAGAAGTAATCGCCATCACGCGACCTCCATTGGTGACTGTTTTACCATCCACAGATATTGTTCCGGCATGGAAAACTATGGAATCCTTTACTTTTTCTAACCCGCTGATTTCCTTTCCTTTGGCATACGCCTCCGGATATCCTCCTGATACCAACATAACCGTTGCAGCAGCTCTACTATCTATTTCCATATTTACGGAATCCAACCTTTTTAGAAAAGTGGCTTCCAAAAGATCAACCAAGTCACTTTTTACACGTGGAAGAACAACTTCCGTTTCCGGATCGCCCATACGTACGTTGTACTCAATAACATAAGGCTCGTGGTTCACCCGTATCAAGCCGATAAAGACAAAGCCTTTATAATCTATATTTTCTTTGGCCAGACCGGCCACCGTTGGTTTTACAATTCGGTCTTCTATCTTTTTCATCAAAACACCATCTGCAAAAGGAACTGGTGAAACAGCACCCATCCCACCAGTATTCAATCCTGTATCACCTTCCCCAATACGTTTATAATCCTTGGCTGTAGGCAGGATCTTATAGTTTTTACCATCGGTGAGAACAAAAACACTCAGTTCTATTCCGTCTAAAAATTCCTCTATCACCACCTTGGAGCTCGCTTCTCCAAATTTGCTATGGGTGAGCATGTTTTCCAGTTCTTGCTTTGCTTCCTCTAAGTCACGTAAGATCAAGACGCCTTTCCCCGCGGCAAGACCATCTGCCTTTAAAACATAGGGAGGGTCCAGCGTTTCCAAAAATAATTTTCCGGCCTCAATCGATTCCACCGTAAAACTTTCATAGGCGGCGGTGGGGATGTTGTGCTGGGCCATAAATTCTTTGGCACGCTGTTTACTTCCTTCCAGTAACGCCCCGCGTTTGGAGGGGCCGATTAGCATTACCTCTTTTAACTCTGGAGTTTCCTCAAAATAATCGGCTATTCCTCGTACCAAAGGGTCTTCCGGACCCACGATAACCATGTGTATATTATTTTCGAGCACACAATTTTTCACTGCCCCAAAATCGGTAGGCTTTATATCTATATTTGTGGCGAGGGTTGCCGTACCGGCATTACCAGGTGCAACAAACAATTTGCTGCAACGGCTACTTTGTGAAATACTGTGGGCAAAAGCGTGTTCGCGACCGCCAGAGCCCAGGATAAGAATGTTCATCTCAAATTTTTTTTATATCTACAAGGTCTTCTTCTTCCGCCGGACCAGTGAGTCTGCAAAAAGGTCTGGAGAACCTTAATAGGTTTTATCGTTTTCCGTTGTTCCTCTTCCAAGCATACCTACAAGGTCTTAAAGGAGATGGAAAAAATTATTTCGGTGTCAAAAATAATTGTTTGTAATTTGACCCGCTAATCTTTATGACAAAAACTGGGACTTTCATGTACTCTCTTTTTTTAAATAGAATTCTTTTGCCAATAGGGTCACTGTTTTTTAGCGGAAACTATTCCCGTTACTTAGCCCAATGGAAGAAGTATGACACCATGTCGGCCAAAAAACTGGACCAGGTTCAGGCGAGGAGACTGAGTGAAATCCTGGAATATGCCAAAACAAATGTACCGTATTATAGAAACCTCAACCTTCCTCCGGATCCCCATTTAAAAGATTTCCCAATCCTCAACAAGGATATCTTACGCACGGAAACAGATGCACTTATTTCGGAAAAATTTAAAAAGGTGTCACTGGAGAAAAATCACAGTAGCGGGAGCAGCGGCGAGCAGTCATTTACTTATATGGCTTTTGACCATAAGTTTTACCTACGGGCCATACAAACACATTGGTGGATGTGGGGCGGATATAAACCGGGCTTAAAATTGATTCAAACTGGAATATCTCCTCATAGAACTTTTCCCAAAAGACTGAAAGATTTATTTTTCAGGACCACCTATATGGAAGCTTTCGCCTTAGAAACAAAGGCCATACAAGAAATATTACACCAAAATAAAAACCAAAAACCCAAGTTCTTGGCGGGATATCCATCGGCATTAAACGAAATGGCTCTCACTGCTATTTCAGAAAATAAATCATACCATTTTAAAGGCCTGATCTCCTATGGCGATAAATTGTTCGATCGTTACAAGAAAAATTTCATAAAAGCTTTTGAAAATCCAATTATCATCAACACTTACGGCTGTGCCGAAGGAATCCATATAGCTTGCCAAGTGGATTTGCCGTATTATTACATCATGTCGCCCCACGTCTTTCTGGAAGTAGTAGACGATAAGGGAAACACAGTAAAGGACGGGGAGAGAGGCCATATTCTGGTAACGTGTTTGACAAATTTTGCCATGCCGATAATCCGTTATAAAATTGGCGATATGGGAATCCTCCTGCCCCAGGAAAAATATCCAAAAAAACGAAAGTTTCAATATCCATTGTTACAAGAAGTGACGGGAAGGGAAACGGAAGTGATCAAAACTCCAAATGACAAAGTCCTGATCGTACACAGTTTTACTGGGATTCTTGAATATTATGAAGAAATAAAACAATATAAAGTAATCCAGATATCAAAAAAAGAGTTGCTTATAGAATATATAACCGATTCACATTTGCCCTTTTCGGAAAGTTGGGAAGCGGAAATCTTGAAAAAGCTAAACCATTTAGTAAATGGCTCAATGGCTATTTCACTCCGGCTCGTAGAGCACATTTCACCCTCGCCGTCAGGAAAGCCCCAGATTATCGAGATAAGAAGCAAGAAGTAAGCTGATTACACCAAGATTTTGGGAATCATGTCCTTTTGATATATTTTGGTCTGACGAAGAAATATTCAAAGAAAAATTGTGCCAAGGACCAAATAGATTTAGGTAGGGATTGTTTCAAATAACCCCTGTAAAAAAGAAAGTTGTATTTAATAAGCTGAAATTTGTCGGTGCTAATGGAATCACTGCGCTTCCTGTAAAAAGCCAAATCCAATGGTATTCCCAACGCCGGTTTTTCACTTCTTTTAATAGCTTCCAACCATAGTCCCCAATCCTGTCGTTTTCTCAATTTCGGTGAAAACACTTTTCCAATTGTTTTGCTGCGGTACATACCGGTAAGATTTCCTATATAATTATTGCGCAGTTGCTTGTCATACGAAAGCATTGGCATAGCGAGAACCCGACGTTTTAAGGAATTGCCTTCTTCATCTACGATCAGATAATTTGAAAAGGAAACATCACAATCCTGCCGTTGCATAAAATCTACTTGAATGTCGAGTTTATCGGGTACCCAGAAATCATCTGAATCCAGAAAAGCAATAAAATCGCCTTTGGCCAGTTCAATACCTCTATTCCTACAAACAGCGGTTCCCTGATTTACCGAAAGCTTTTCATAGGTTATTCGAGAGTCCTCAAGAAAAAATTCCTCTGCCACCCTTTCGGAATTGTCAGTAGAGGCATCATCTATTAAAATCAGTTCCCAATGGGAATAAGTCTGGTTCTGTACGCTTGTCAGGGCTGCTTCCAGGAACTTTTCGGAATTATAGATAGGGGTTATAATCGATATCAGCGGAGCATCCATCACATCAATATGCCTTTTCTTCCCCTCTCAGGGCATTGTAAATGGTTTGGAAAACAATTTTAATGTCGAGGAAGAGACTCCAGTTCTCGAGATAGAAAATATCGTATTTCACACGGTTTATAATATGGTGATCGTCTTCTACCTCGCCTCTGTAGCCACTCACCTGTGCTAGACCTGTAATGCCCGGTTTAATAAAATGACGGACCATAAACTTATCTATCCGTTCCGCATACATGTGGGTATGGCTCACCATATGTGGACGGGGCCCCACAACACTCATCTCGCCTTTTAGCACATTTATAAACTGTGGCAGTTCATCGATACTGGTTTTCCGAATTATCCTACCTACTCGGGTAACCCGTTCATCACCTTTGCTTATTTGATGTAAATCGGCCAAGGGATTGGGTATCATACTGCGGAATTTATAACAATAGAACTCCTTGTAATCCAAACCATTGCGCTTTTGCTTAAAAAATACGGGGCCCTTGGATTCCAATTTAATCACCAAGCCCAATAGAGGAGTGAGCCAGGATAGTATTCCCACAATTATTAGTAATGAGAGTACTATGTCAAAGCTTCTTTTTAAAAACTTGTTAAAAGGTTCGTCCATGGGGATTTTCCGCATGGACAATATAGGAAGCACGCCGTAATAGGAAAAATCCAATTTTTTGCTATATATCTCTTTGTTGTCCGGCAGGAATTTAAGGATCTTTAGATTGTTGTCCACAAATTCAATAAGCTTTACCAAATCCTTATTGTTCAACTCTCCAACGGAAGCATAGATTTCGTCTATATTTTCATTCAGCACATAATCCATGGCTTCTTCGATGGTGGTTCCTTCCTTATCCTTGATATCAAAGGTCCTATACAGTTTATAACCGTATACTGGATTGCTTATAAAAAACTTCCGCAGTTGGTCGGTCTTTTGGTTTAAGCCAATGATAACCACCTTCCGGATATTGCCTCTTAGATGTAAACGGTATTTTTTCAGAAGATAATAAATACCAAATTTCACAATGGAAACGCACAGTATTACCCAAAAGATGTATTTAAATATAAGTGTGGATGAAATATCTATGGCTCCATAAAACCCAAAAAAGGAAAAAACGATGAGTACAAAAACTACTGTCTGCTTGCCGAGCAGGGACATGATATTGGCCACGTGGGTAAACCGATAAATCTCATAAAATCCAGAACGAAGGGAGAGCAGTATCCACGCAGCACTTACAAAGATGACGAAATTAAAATAGGGAATGTTATTCCCAAAATATTCAAGAGCAAACAAATTGATAAAAAAGAGGTCGATCCCATACGAAATGGGGCGCAACAAACCAGAATATCTTCCGCTCTTAAACATTTATTCTGTTCTACCTATTGTGCTTTGAAAAATCCTTGTGCTCGCTTTTAAAAAGTTCTTCTCTTGACAGGCTCTTAAAGTATTCAAACGTTTTGTGCATTCCCTCCTGTCGTGACACCTTTGGCTCCCAACCTAATATTTCCCTGGCCTTTGTAATATCGGGTTGACGTTGCATTGGATCATCCTGCGGTAAAGGCTCATATACAATCTTTTGACCCGTGCCTGTCAATTTGATGATCTCCTGGGCAAACTCCAAGATGGTAATTTCCTTGGGATTTCCAATATTAACAGGTAGGGGATAATCGCTTAGCAACAACCGATATAATCCCTCCATTTGGTCATCCACATAACAAAACGAGCGTGTCTGCAATCCATCCCCAAAAACTGTCAAGTCTTCCCCTCGAAGGGATTGGCCAATAAATGCAGGGATAACCCGGCCATCGTTTAACCGCATTCGTGGGCCGTAGGTATTAAAAATACGCGCAATACGGGTTTCCATACCATGAAAGCGATGATACGCCATTGTGATGGACTCCTGAAAGCGCTTTGCTTCATCATAGACCCCACGGGGCCCAATGGTGTTTACATTGCCATAATATTCCTCTGTTTGCGGATGGACCAATGGATCACCGTATACTTCAGAGGTTGAGGCTATCAAAATACGCGCTTTTTTTTCGCGCGCCAAACCCAAGAGGTTATGCGTACCCAAAGATCCGACCTTTAGAGTTTGGATCGGAATTTTTAAATAATCTATCGGACTTGCCGGTGATGCAAAATGCAGAATATAGTCCACTTTTCCCGGTACGTGGACAAAGGTGGTAATATCGTGATGATAGAATTCAAAGGATTCCAATTTGAAAAGGTGCTGAATATTTTTGAGATCCCCAGTAATGAGATTGTCCATTCCAATTACATGATATCCCTCGGCAATAAATTTATCACACAGGTGCGAACCTAAAAATCCCGCCGCACCTGTAATCAATACACGTTTTTTCATCTATAATTATATTTTATGAAACCCAACCTAACAACATCGCAATTAAGATCTGCAACTTACTTGTACTTTATTGATGGGGAATTCACAAATGGGTTGCTTTTCTACCTATGGAAACATAAGTAAACCCTTCCGCTTCCATATCATTGACATTATATAAATTCCTTCCGTCAAAAATTACTGGGTTTTTAAGAAGTTGATTCAATTTTGAAAAATCGGGAGTTCTAAAAATGCTCCATTCCGTACAAATAAGCAAGGCATCTGCACCTTCCAATGCGTCATACATAGAATTGGCATAGGTCAATTTATTGCCGAATCTTCTTTCAATGTTTTCCATGGCTTCCGGATCAAAAACTTGAAGTCTGGCACCTCTTTCAAGCAAGGCCTTCATCATGTCTATGGAAGGAGCTTCCCGAATGTCGTCTGTTTCTGGTTTAAATGCCAAGCCCCAAACTCCAATTGTTTTTCCTTTTAAATCATTATCAAAATAAGTCTCTATTTTGGGCAATAAAATCGTCTTTTGAGTCGAATTGATATCAATTACAGCATTCAATATTTTGAAATCGTAGTTTTCATCTTTTCCAGCCTTCTGAAGGGCTTTTACATCCTTAGGGAAGCAAGAGCCTCCATAGCCTATTCCAGGGAAAAGAAAACGCTTCCCAATGCGGCTATCCGTACCCATACCTGCCCGGACCATGTCTACATCGGCACCAACCTTTTCACAGTAGTTGGCAATTTCGTTCATAAAGGTAATCTTGGTTGCCAAAAAGGAGTTTGCCGCGTATTTGGTAAGCTCTGCAGACTTTTCGTCCATTATGATAATCGGATTTCCGGAACGGACGAAAGGGCTGTACAATTTCTGCATAACCTCCGTAGCCCTTTCACTACTGGAGCCTATTATAACCCGTTCAGGTTTCATGAAATCGTCTACCGCAAAGCCTTCTCTCAAAAACTCGGGATTGGAAACAACATCGAATTCACTCCTCGCATTTTTAGAAATTACAGCGTGGACTTTCCCTGCCGTTCCAACAGGTACAGTGCTTTTATCCACTATAACCTTATACTCTTTTATTTTCTTTCCTATTTCTTCAGAAACGTTAAGAACATAGGAAAGATCTGCAGAGCCATCTTCCCCTTCTGGGGTTGGCAAGGCTAGAAAAATTATTTCCCCATGCTCGAGACCTTCATCCAGTGATGTTGTGAATTTTAAACGGTCTGCCTTAATATTTCTTTCAAAGAGAACATCCAAGTGCGGTTCGTAAATTGGCACTTCCCCATTCCGCATTTTTTCTACTTTTTCTTTGTCTATGTCAACACAGACTACCTCATTTCCGGTTTCGGCCAAACAGGTTCCCGTTACAAGACCTACGTAGCCTGTTCCTATTACTGAAATTTTCATTTATCGCTTCTATCTTCAACCGCCTTAAGAAGGCGTTTTATTTGTTAATAATGCACAAAAATACGCTTATCAATCCTTTTTATATCCTTTTTACAGCGTTGTTTTTCCGCACTTCGTTACTTGTCATTAATACAATCAAAATAAACCCTATATAATACGCCCCGATTTGCCTATTAAACAGATTTTCTACCAAACAATACATTGTTAATAAGCTAATCATGGCGGTAGGCAAAAATTGTTTTCGGGTAGAAAGAAAACTCCCAGCGATAAAAACCAAAAATAAAATCAAGGCCAAAAAACCGGCACTAAGATAGAAATCCAAAAATTGATTGTGGGTATTATAACGTTGGGCAATAAATTGTTCCCGCTTTTGAGGATTCTGTATACTATGTTCAAAATTCTCTGCCAACCTATCCTTGGTTTCGTCAAATCCAATTCCGGTGAGGGTAAAGCCTACCTTTTTTAAAACCTCTGCGGCAGATTCCCAAACTACTGCCCTCAATTCATAAGTCAAGGAATTTTCTATAAAAGCAGGGGGTGATTTATGATTCTCAGGGACACTGCTGTTTTGATAACTCCTTTCATTTTTTATAAAAAAGAATAATCCTATCACCGCAACTATTGCCAAGCTTGCTATAGCGATTTTCCATATTTTGCGTTGCCCATAAAACTGTTGCAGGAGAAGCAAAACAAATAGCGAAATCAGGGCAATTTTTGATCCTATCAAGATTATAAATAGTAGGTTGACAAAGATATTGGCCAAGTAGTAATTATTGTTGGGGTGGTATCGTTTTTTAATTGCCTGAAAAGAAATTACAATGCTCAAGGTGCAAAGCAGTCCTAAATACAGTCGATCAATTAAAAGAGATTCTATTATTTGCGGGGAATCGACCAGAGAAAAACTTCCCGTTGCATCGGTTATAAGTACAAAGTTATATATCGAAAAAATTATAGCCGCCAAAGCCGAAAATATGATGGCACTAGTTATTTTTCCAGTTCTCCCATTCGGGGAGTTGACATCATTTACCGGGATATAAAGAATTGCCAAACCAGCGGCAAGCATCACTTTTTTAATAATGTTAAGATCTTCGTCAAATCTGCTACTGAGAATTGAATTGATACAGAGATAAACCAAAAATCCCAGAAATAAAAAGATGGGAATGGATTTCAATCTCTGAAAATCTTCTCTTTTAACGACAAATGGAAATGTGACCACCAAGATCGCAACGAGGATATTGGGAAGGGCTCTTATATAATTATCGAAAGGAATGATGAGGTAGAGCAGCAAAAAAGCGTAAGGGTATATGGCGGAAAGAAGTATCCTCATAATTAAAAATAGAAAGCTGAAAATTTCAGGGAAGATAAAAAACTATCCCTTAAAAACCTTGTTGCTTAACTACTTTATGACTTTTACTTTTTTAATATCAAAAGAAGTTACTATTTCTTTCCAGCTTCGGCTAAATAGATGTTTTCCAGTTTGTGGATTGTATTTTTAATATTGAAATGCTCATTAAAAAGCTTTAATGAATACTCTTCAAATTTCTCCCGCTTGGCATTCTTATCCCACAACTCCAAAATGGCATTAGCAAACTCACTACTGTTTTCATCCTTAATGACAAACCCATTTTTTCCATCCTCAACCAAGTCACGATTTCCATCA
>JACDJB010000314.1_pt1 | contig 56169 bp, 49 predicted proteins | sample 7454121 | NCBI WGS metagenome assembly JACDJB01 (sample SAMN14253290, study PRJNA609438) | sludge metagenome | isolation source: sludge after 25d culture with pyrite | collected 2018-12-20 | reverse complement strand
CCGGACAGAGTCATTGCCATAGAGCTATCAACGATAGCGATATCGACAGCACGATCATCGGTGACGGCGATCACATGCGCACGAGATACCTGCTGACCAGGACTTTCTATCGCAAGCCTGCCCAGGAGCAGACCTCAGTCGGCCCATTCGATCTTGGGTACGTCGCGGTAGAGCCGCTCGATCTCATAGTACATGCGGATCTCCTCGGCGAAGATGTGCACCACCACGTCGCCGTAGTCGAGCAGCACCCACTGCTGCTCGCTCATGCCCTCGGAGCGAATCGGGTTGCGCCCCAACTGCTCGCGCACCGCGTCCTCCACCGCGTCGACCACGGCCTTCACCAGGCGCCGGTTGCCGGCGCTGGCGATGACGAAGTAGTCGGTGATGGCAAGCACGTCGCCCACGGCGAGCACCAGGGTGTGCTCTGCCTTCTTGTCGTCGGCGGCCCTGGCGGCGACCTTCGCGAGTTCGAGGGCAGCCTCTGCGGCTGTCTGGGTCATGTGGGCTCCGTTGTCGAGGTGGTGGTGGTGGGCAGTTCGTCGCCCTCACCGGTGAGGAAGTCGGTACCCAGCTGCAAGATGACGTCGATGCCTTCGATGGGCAGCTCGGGGGTGAGGGTTTCGGTGTCGCCGAACAAGGCGTTGTTGCTCTCGGCTTCTTCCACCAGGCGCGGGTCGTCGATGTAGTAGCGAGTGGCTTCGTGCACCTCGCCACCGAGGTACACAGAGATCACGTTGGCGCCCAGCACCAGAATTGCGGCAACGGCGAACTTGACGCGCTCCTCGTAACCGGGCGGCGCCTCGATGCGGAACATCAGCCCGGTGGTGGGCGCCGACATGGAGGCGGGCGCAACGGAGGCCAGCACGAAGATGGCCTCGTAGCGAATGAGCTCTTCCACGTCCTTGTCGCCAGGGTTGTCGGCCGCAGGAAGCGGTGCCGCCGGCAGGCCACGCGCCTCGACCGGCGCTGCGAAGAGCCGATTCATCAGGTCGCCGAGCGACGCGATGGACGCCACACCATCGACGGCAGCGTCGGCGGTGGTGCGCCCGGCACCCACCGCAGCTGCAACGCCCGACCACAATGCCTCGATGTTGCCTCTGCGGTCGGCGTCGCGCTGGCCGTCGGCCGTGGCGGTGAGCAACTCGGCGGTCTCCGCTGCGGAAAGGTCGTGCTCACCGGCGTCGAACAAGGTGACGGTGCCGGCACTCGACGTGCCCAGCACATCGGTGGGCAACTGTGCCGCCACCGGCGACACGGGGTTCAACAACCCCTCCGCGTCGGCCGCCGATGCAACGGAGCTGACGTCGATGGTGATGGACAGCACGCTCTCCACACCCAACACCAGGGCTTCGGCGCCGCCTTCTGCGTACACCTGTGTGAGCGGAACGCGGTCTTCGCCACCACCCGCGGTGGAATCCGACGAGACCGGCACCGACACGATGCTGCCGCCGAGCTGGTCGCCGGCCTTGAGCACGAAGATGGCGATGCTGGTGAGCACGTCGTCGGAGTCGACCGTGGCCAGCATGCCAACCGGCGTGATGGGCAACGTCTTGGACTCGACGCTCACCTTGGTGGCGCCCTCGTACCGCTTCAGCGCTCTGACGCCGGCGAGACCGAAGCCACCGAGCGCCACCACCGCCAGCAGGTTGACGGTGAGCATCACTGCGGTTCGCTTCCTGCGAACACTTGCGAGCGCACTCATGCGATGTCCTCGTACAGCCCCAGCGAGCGGATGACGTGCAGCACGGGCTCGGTGACCAGGTAGTCGAGCGGGCGTCCGTCGCGGCAGCGATCGCGCAGATCGGTGCTGGAGACCTCCAAACGGGGTACTTCCACGCGCTCCCACCCGAACCCGGCCGGCAGCTCGACAGGCTCACCGGGGCGGTCGACGACGACCAGCGTGGAGCGCGCGGCGACCTCTTCGTAGCGCTCCCACGTCTCGATCTTGGCCGCGGCGTCGTCGCCGACGATGGTGAAGAGTGACGCTCCCGGGTGTTCCTGTGACAAGAACTCCAGGGTATCGGCGGTGTAGCTGTGCCCACCGTGATCGATCTCGGCTCGCCCGGCACGCAGGCCCGCGACGTCGGCAACCGCTGCCTGCACCATGGCATAGCGCGCCTCGGCAGCGGTGATGGGCCGAGTGCCCGCCTTCTGCCACGGCACGTTGGCCACCATCAAGATGACGAGATCGAGGCGCAACGCTTGGCGCACGTTGACCGCCGTGACGAGATGGCCGACGTGAGGGGGGTCGAACGTGCCGCCGAACAATCCGATTCGCTGAGGCACGAGAGGCGAGTGTAGAGCCATCGCACCTGCTCGGGAGGTCGCGCAAGGAGAGGGCCTCGTCGGCGGCACTGTCACGGAACCGGCAAGTTCTCTTCTGATAGGACAAGCACGCGCCGATGTAGTAGTGTTGCTCGTTCCCCCAACCACGCCCGTAAGGACATGGCTATCCGGCAGCCGTCATCTTCGATGGCTCCGTGCGTCGTGTTCAAGAGAGTGTGCCACCGGCACTGTGCCGAATGACACACCTCAGTACGGAATCTGACCACGAACCAAAGAGTTGAGACGAATTGCCATGAATGACTCAATCGGACTGTACCTGAACGACATCGGAAAAGTGTCGCTGCTCAATGCGGAAGAGGAGCGCGAGCTCTCCCGCGTCATCGAGGCAGGTCGCGAAGCGGCCGATCGCCTCGCCACTGGCGAGAAGGGCGCAGCACTGAAGGCCTCCGTCGCCAAGGCAGCTGAAGCCAAGGATCGCTTCATTCGCGCCAACCTGCGCCTCGTGGTGAGCATCGCTCGCCGCTATCCCCTCCCCCAGGGCATGGATCTCCTCGACCTCATCCAGGAAGGCAACCTGGGTCTCGAGCACGCCGTCGACAAGTTCGACTGGCGCCGTGGCTTCAAGTTCTCCACCTACGCCACGTTCTGGATCCGCCAGGCCATCGGCCGTGCGCTCGACCAGAAGGCCAGCCTCATCCGCATCCCCGGCGATCGTTCGGCCAGCCTGCGGGCAGCCCTGCGCCAGGCCAGCGGCGACGGCGAGACCCTCGACGTCGGCAATGCCGAACTGCACCGCCTCACCACCCCCGTCTCGCTCGACAAGACCATCGGCGACGATGGCGATGCCACTCTCGGCGACCTCATGGCCAACGGCGACGGCACCCCCGAAGACGCCGTCATGGGCATGGTCGACAGCGAGCTGCTCGACGAGCTGTTGGGCACCCTCGACAAGCGTGCCCGCTATGCGGTCGAGGCCCGTTTCGGTCTGCTCGACGGCGAGCGCAAGAGCTTCCGCGAAGTCGGCGAGAACCTCGGCGTCACCGCCGAAGCCGCTCGTCGCCTGGTCAGCCGAGCCGTTGCCGGCCTGCGCGAAGACGCAGTGCGCATCCTCGCCGTCTGATTCCACTGGTTCTGTCGAACGCCGCGGTCCTCGGACCGCGGCGTTTGCCGTTTTCTGCCCTTCACCCTCGTCCTCGTCGTCGGGTGCGTTCGGTCGCAATTGGCACGGGGCGCCGCGAGGCTGCGCCGTTAGGCTTTCGACCGTGGCGAAAGCGTGGACACCCTCTTCCTGGCAGGCATTCCCTGCCCAGCAGCAACCCGAGTGGCCCGACCAGGCCGATCTCGATCGTGCCTTGAAGCAGATCTCGTCCTATCCCCCGCTGGTCTTCGCCGGCGAGGCCCGGTCGTTGCAGAGCTCGCTGGCTCAGGTGGCCGCCGGCAACGCGTTCCTGTTGCAGGCGGGCGACTGCGCCGAGAGCTTCGAGGAGTTCTCGGCGGTCAACATCCGTGAGAAGTTGCGCGTCATCCTGCAGATGTCGGTGGTGCTCACCTACTCGCTGGGCGTGCCGGTGGTGAAGGTGGGCCGCATCGCCGGCCAGTTCGCGAAGCCGCGCTCCAGCTCGTACGAGAAGGTGGGCGACCTCGAGCTGCCCAGCTTCCGCGGCCACATCGTCAACGGCGATGCGCCCACCGAAGCGGCCCGCGTGCCCAACCCCGAGCGGTTGGTGCAGGCCTACAACCAGTCGGCGGCCACCCTCAACCTGCTGCGTGCGTTCACCAAGGGCGGCTTCGCCGACCTCGGCCGCGTGCATGCCTGGACCCAGGAGTTCGTGTCGAGCAGCCCGGAAGGGCAGCGCTACGAGCAACTGGCGGCCGAGATCGATCGTGCGTTGCGCTTCATGCGTGCCTGCGGGGTCGACACCGAGGGCAACCACCAGCTGCACGAGACCGACATCTACACCAGTCACGAGGCCTTGCTGTTGGGCTACGAGGAAGCGCTCACCAGGGAGGATTCGCTCACCGGCGCCTGGTACGACTGCTCGGCGCACATGCTCTGGATCGGCGAGCGCACCCGCCAGCTGGAGAGCTCGCACGTCGAGTTCCTGCGTGGCGTGGGCAACCCCATCGGCTGCAAGGTGGGCCCCACCACCGACCCCACCTTCGTGCTCGAGCTGTGCGAGAAGCTGAACCCTGCCCGCATTCCCGGCAGGCTCACGCTCATCAGCCGCATGGGCGCCGAAAAGGTCGAGACCTCGCTGCGCCCGTTGCTGCGTGCGGTCCGCGAAGCAGGGCACCCGGTGGTGTGGGCGTGCGACCCGATGCACGGCAACACCATCAACAGCGTCGGCGGCCGCAAGACCCGCGAGTTCGGCGCCATCTGCGACGAGATCGACGGCTTCGTGCGCGCGCACAAGGCAGAGGGCACCTGGCCGGGCGGCATCCACGTCGAGCTCACCGGCGACAACGTGACGGAGTGCACCGGCGGCGCCGACAAGATCCTCGACAGCCAGCTCGACGATCGCTACCAGACGGTGTGCGACCCGCGGCTCAACGGCCGCCAGAGCCTGGATCTGGCGTTCCACGTGGCCGAAGTGCTGCGCAGCACCGGCCGCGCCAGAACCACCGGCTCGCGAGCATGCAGGCGTTGCAGCTCACCACCACCTGGCCGGTGCCCACCGTGGCAGCTGCCGCCGTAGCGCCCGATGGCAGCATCGACACCATCGGCCCCGTCGACCACTCGTTCTGGATTGCTTCCATCGCCAAGATGCTCGTCGGCTGGACCATGCTGGTGGCCTGCGAGGAAGGCACCGTGCACCTCGACCAGCCGGTGGGCCAACCCGGGTGCACCCTGCGCCACCTGCTCGCCCACACCGGCGGCTATGCCTTCGACGGGCCGCAGCCGATCAGCAAGCCCGGCGCGCGCCGCATCTACAGCAACACCGGCATCGAGCTGGCCGCAGCTGCGCTCGCCCAGGCAGCGGCGATGCCATACGCGGAGTACCAGCGCGAAGCGGTGCTGGCGCCGCTGGGCATGGCGGCCACCGAGCTGCGTGGCTCACCGGCACACGGCGTTCGCAGCACCGTCACCGACATGCTGCGGTTCGTGGCCGAGCTGTTCGCACCGCGCCTGCTCACCCAGGCGAGCGCCGACCAGTTCCACACCGTGCAGTTCCCCGGCACATCAGGGATCGTGCCGGGGGTGGGCCGCTACGACGACTGCCAGTGGGGCCTGGGCACCGAGGTGCGCGGCAGCAAACAGCCGCATTGGACGGGCACTCGCAATTCACCGGCCACGTTCGGTCACTTCGGCGGAGCCGGTACCCTCCTGTGGGTGGAACCGGGGGCACACGTCGCTTGTCTCGCGCTCACCGACCGCCCGTTCAGCGAGTGGTCGGCAGCGGCGCTGCAGCTGTGGCCGGCGCTGTCCGATGCCGTGCTCTCCGAGGCTCTGGCCGGCGAGGTGCAGCCGTGACCTTCTCCGCGGGCGACCGCATCCGCTACGAGTGCATCGGCGACGACGGCCTGCCGCTGGTGCGCTACGGCTTCATCGGCGGGGTCGCCGGCAGCGCCGGGCCGGTGGTGGTGATGCTCGACGGCGAGCTCGGTGGCGACGTGGTCAACCTGGCACAGGTGCAGCACGTCACCATCACCACCGTCGAACTGCTGCTGCACGGCACCGACCTGGTCGATGAGCCCGAGCTGCGCCGGGGGCTGGTCTCGCTGTGGCACGCCGAGGCCGACACCGCCGGGCTCGATGTCGATTCGCTGCACTCCATCGGCGATGGCGAGTGCGATGCGCCGGGCGGCTGGTGCCTGGCCGAGCTGATCGCCGGCGGCGCCCACTACGTGCTGCGGGCGGTGCAACTGCCTCACGAGCCGGAGATGGTGCGAGTTCGGGCCGAGGTTCACTCGCAGGGCCCGGCGTGACCCGCCAGCAGGTTGCTGGCTGGTATCCGCTCCTCCTCGCCACCGCCAGCATCGGCGTCGCCAACAGCGTGGTCTTCTCGCTGCTCAGCGATCTGCAGGACAAGTACCGCTTCCCCAACTACGGCCTCGGCCTCATCGCCGGTACCGGCTTCCTGGTCGGTTTCGTCGGCCAGATCCTGCTCGCGCCACTGGCCGACCGAGGGCACTCCAAGACGTTGCTCATCGCCGGCTTGGCGATGGCGGTGCTGGGCAGCGTGTTCTTCGCGCTGTCGTCGTCGTTGCTCGCGTTCGTGTGCTCGCGTGCCGTCGTCGGTCTCTCGAACAGCTTGTTCCTCCCTGCGTCCCGTGCCATCGCAGTCACCATCGAGCCGGGCAACGTCGGCCATCGGCTCAGCGTGCTGGGTGGTGTGGAGCTGGCCGGCTTCGTCACCGGCCCGGTGTTGGGCGGCTGGCTGGTCGGCCCCTTCGGTGTGCGCGTGCCCTTCCTCGCGGCCGGCGCGTTCGCGCTGGCCGGCGGCCTGATGCTGCTGCCCCGAGCGCTCCCCCAGCCGCCGCTGGGCCCGCCCCGCGGCCTCGCGTTCGACCTGCTGCGCATCCCGCGCATCCGCGCCGGCGTCGCCTTGAGCGTCGCCCTGTTCGTACCGGTGGGCTTCTACGACGCGGTGCTCGATCGCTACATGACCGACCGCGGCGCGTCGAACACGATGATCGGGTTCGCCTTCCTCGCATTCGGCATCCCCTTCGCCATCGTCGCGTCGTTCGGGGGGCGCCTGGCCGACCGCCGCGGCGCGCTGCGCGTGGGGCTCATCTCTGCCGTACTGGTGGTGCCGATCACCGTCGGCTACGGCTTCGTGACGGTGCCGCTCGTCATCGTCGCGATGAGCGCGGTGGAAGGCATCATCCAGGCCATCGGGTCACCGGCCAGCCAGGCGGTCGTCGCCGACGGCGCGCCGGTGGGGCGAGCGGCGGCCGCGCAGGGCCTGGCCGGCTCGATGAACCTGCTGGTGGGCGCATTCACCGGGTATGCGGCCGGCACCATCTACGAGACCTACGGCTCGGAGGTGCTGTTCGGCATCGCCGGCGCGGGCGTGTTGTTGTTCACGGCAGTGGCGGCCGCGTACGGCCGAAGGGGTGCGGCACCGGCGGCACCACCGCTGGCACCGCACCCTGCGCAGATCAGCTGAGGCGCTCGACGATCATGGCCATGCCCTGGCCGCCGCCGACGCACATGCTCTCCAGGCCGAACGTCTTGTCTTCGAACTGCAGGCCGTTGATGAGCGTGGTCATGATGCGGGCGCCGGTCATGCCGAACGGGTGACCCAGCGCGATGGCGCCGCCGTGGATGTTCATCTGCGTGTCGAGATCGATGCCCAGATGGCGGGCGGAACCGATGACCTGGCAGGCGAACGCCTCGTTGATCTCGACGAGATCGATCTGGTCGATGGTCATGTTGGCGCGACCGAGGGTCTGCCGGATGGCTTCGATGGGGCCGAGGCCCATGATCTCGGGGTTGAGGCCCGACACGCCCGAGGCCACGATGCGAGCCAGCGGGGTGAGGCCCAACTGCTTGGCCTTGGTGTCGCTCATCACGAGCACGGCAGCGGCGCCGTCGTTGAGCGGGCAGGCATTGCCGGCGGTGACGGTGCCATCGGGGCGGAACACCGGCTTGAGCTGGCTGACCGCCTCGTAGTTGGTGCCCGGGCGAGGGCCGTCGTCCTTCGACACCACGGTGCCGTCCTCCAACGTGAGCGGGGTGATCTCCCGCTCGAAGAAGCCGTTGTCGACGTGGGCACAGGCCAGGTTCTGGCTGCGCACGCCGAAGCGATCCATGTCTTCGCGGCTGATGCCTTCGATCTCGACCACGTTCTCGGCGGTCTGGCCCATGGCGATGTACATGTCGGGCAGGCCCTCGGGAGCGGTCCACGTGCCCTGGCCGCCCTGCGAACGCAGCTTGGTGCGCTCGCCCGGGCCCTTGAAGATGGCGTTGGGCGCCATGTCGCTGGCGCCGTTGGCGTAGCGGCTGACCGTCTCGACGCCGGCAGCGATGAAGCAATCGCCCTCGCCGGCCTTGATGGCGTGGAACGCCATGCGAATGGTCTGCAGGCTGGAGGAGCAGTAGCGGTTGACCGTGACGCCGGGGACATCGCCGAGGCCGGCGAGCGAGGCGACTACGCGGCCGATGTTGAAGCCACCTTCGCCGGCGGGCTGGCCGATGCCCATCATCAGGTCTTGCACGTCGCTGCCCTGCACCTGCGGCACCTTGGCCATGAGCGCACGGACGATCTGCGCGGCCATGTCGTCGGGGCGCATGCTGACCAGCGACCCCTTGTTGGCACGGCCGATCGGGCTGCGTGCGGTAGCGACGATCACTGCTTCGGTCATGGACTTCCCCTTCGGATCTGCAGCCTCGAGGGCCGGTACAACGCCTCGCAGCGTAGCTACCGGCGGGTAGCTTGCTGCAACCCGAGTGGCACTCGCTGCGCCGACCGGGCAGAGCGGATCAGCCCGCCCGCACCACCCGGTAGCCCTCGGCGTAGCGACCGGCGGGCAACCCGTTGGCCGTCGCCGTCGCCGCCATCCACTCCCGCACTCGCACCTGCATGCCGGCAGGGTCGACATGTTGGCTGGCATGGCACAGCAACGCCTCGAACTTGCGCTCGATGTGCTCGGTGACGTCGACGACATCGGTGATGGCAGGGTGGGCCGACAGCCACACCTCGCCGACGGACCACGGCTCGTGGCCTTCCTCCAGCAGTTCCGGAAACGCGAAGGGGTTGCGCGAATCGGGGTAGACGGCGCAGAGCGCGGCTTCGCCGGCAGCCAGGTGGTCGGGGTGGCTGGCGAAGATGCGATCGAGGTTGCGGTCGGGTGACTGGCACAGCACCACCTGCGGCCGCACTTGGCGGATGACCCGGCTGATGTCGCGGCGCAGCGCCAGATCGGCGACGACGCGCCCGTCGGGGTGACCGAGGAACACCAGGTCGTGCACTCCCACCACCGCTGCCGCCGCGGTCTGCTCCTTGCGGCGCATCGATGCCATCTCGGTGCGCGTGATCGAACGATCGCTGCCGCCGGCATCACCATCGGTGACCAGGCAGTACGTGACGTGCACACCCAGCGCGGTGAGCGTGGCCATGGTGCCGGCCGAGCCGAAGTCGACGTCGTCGGGGTGCGCCATCACCACCAGCAGTCGATCGATCTCGGTGGGTTGCAGCATGCAACCAGCCTAGGCAACGGCCCGGGTGCAGTGCTGCACTACGCTGCCCGAAACCCTGCCGCTGGCGAAGCGCAGGCGCACGACGACAGGCACACGACAGGCACACGACAGGAGCGAACGATGGCGGGCTTCAATCGTTGGATGGTGAGCGTGATTGCCCTGCTGGCAGGCGGGCTCGCCGCCTGCGGCGACGGCGCCGAACCGTGGATGGTGAGCGTGGATGCGGGCAGCGACTCCACGCGCGCGGAGATCACGCTCATCGTCGGTGACACCGAGAAGGTGTTCGAGACAGCACTGCCGTGGAACGACCGCATCGAACTTCCCGACGGCGGGTTCACGCTCGTGCTCCGTGTGCGCAGCCTCGATGGCGAGAAGGTGGGCTGCGGCATCGGCAACCTGGGCCGCGGCGACCGAGACACCTTCGCCAGCAACCGCACCTCGCAGGGAGGTGGGCTGCACGTGGAGTGCACGCTGGTCGGCGCCATCGACGGCGACGAAGTGGAGTGGGAATCGAGCACCGATGTGCTCACGCCGCTCGACGGCTCGACCGACGAGTCGACCGACGACTCGACCGACGACAGCACCGACGACAGCACCGCCGCAGAGACCACCGAGCCGGCCACCACCGAGCCGGCCACCACCGAGCCGCCGGCGACCGACCCACCCGACACCACCAGCCCCGACACCACCGCTGCTGCCGTGTCGGGCCTGCAGTACGCCGACGGGGTGGTCAGCGTGCGCCTCGACGACTTCCACGGTGGCCCCGATGTGGTGCTCGCCGTCACACTGGGTACCGGAGCAACGTTCAACACCCCCACAGGGCTCCCCGACTACCTGATCGTCAGTGGCTCGCTCGACGACGTGGCCCTGTCGCTCGACATGTCACCCACGTTCGGCGACTCGCTCGAGGAGATCCTGCCCGATGCCCCCGACGGCTTGGTGCGCGACGACCGGCTGCTCAGTGGCGACCTCTCCGGCGCGGTGCAGCAACTCGCGGGGGCCAGCGGCGAGGCCACCCTGCACGGCGCAGCGGTGCGTGGCGATTGGAAGGTGCGTTGCACGGTGTTCCTCAATCGCGCACTGCTGGCGTCCGGCGAGCTCACGATCGATCAAGTGGCGGCAGCGCTGCAGAGGGCACTGCTCTCGTTCACCGTCAGCGACGCCTGATCGGCCCCGACCCTGCGCACGGGCAGGGCCATCACTACGCTCCGCACATGACCCCTGCCGATGTTGCCCTCGGTTCCTTCGACCTCTCCGATCCCGAGTTCTGGATCGCCCCTCGCGAGTACCGCGAGGGTGCGTTCCGCACGTTGCGCCAGCAGCAACCGATCAGCTGGTGGGAAGAGTTCGACTTCCCCGACGCCCAGTTCCCGCGCGGCCCCGGCTACTGGTCGGTCGTCAACCACGAGGACGTGTGGCACATCAGCCGCAACCCGCAGCTGTTCGCCAGCGGTCGTGGCGTCAACATCGGCGACATGCCCATCGAGATCGCCGAGTTCTTCGGCTCGATGATCAGCATGGACGACCCACGGCACTTCCGCCTGCGCAGCATCGTCTCCAAGGGCTTCACCCCCAAGGAGATCGCTCGTGTGGAGGAGTATGTGAAGGTGAAGGCCGCCGGCGTGGTCGATCGCCTGTTGCACGACTTCCCCGATCGCGAGTGCGACTTCGTGCACGAGGTGGCGGCACCGATGCCGCTGCAGATCATCTGCGAGATGATGGGCATTCCTCCCGACGACGAAGAGCAGGTCTTCCGCTGGACCAACATCATCCTCGGCGTCGGCGACCCTGAGTTCACCACCACCTTCGAAGACCTCTTCGCCGCCGGCATGGGCATGTTCCAGTACGCCCAGGCACTCGGCGAAGACCGGCTCGCCACCCCGCGCGACGATCTCACCTCGATCATGATGCACGCCGAGGTCGACGGCGAGCGCCTCAGCGCGCAGGAGTTCGGCTCGTTCTTCATCCTGCTGGTGGTGGCCGGCAACGAAACCACCCGCAACGCCATCAGCCACGGCATGCACCTGCTCACCACCCACCCCGACCAGCGCGCACTGTGGTTCGACGACTTCGAGGCCAACACGCGCACTGCCGTCGACGAGATCGTGCGTTACGCCACGCCGGTGGTGCACTTCCGGCGCACGGCCACGGAAGACACCGAGGTCGGCGGGCAGAAGATCGCCGCAGGGCAGAAGCTGGTGATGTGGTACAACTCGGCCAACCGTGACGACAAGGTGTTCACCGACCCGTACAAGTTCGACGTGCTGCGGTCGCTGCAGCCGGCACAGGTGGGCTTCGGGTCCGGTGGCCCGCACTTCTGCCTGGGGGCCAACCTCGCTCGCCGCGAGATCACCGTCATGTTCGACGAGATCCGCCGGCGGATGCCCACCTTGCACACCGTCGGCGAGCCCGACTACCTGCAGAGCAACTTCATCAACGGCATCAAGCGACTGCGCTGCGCCTGGTAGCCCTGCCTGCTCACCGCGGCCTGGTAACGACAGCGTCAGAGCGTGCGGGCGTCGCGGGGCAGGTGCTCGACGTCGCTGAGCCGGTTGAGTGCGAACGTGTAGCCGTCGCGCATCTCCATCGTGGACAGTCGCGTGATCGACGCATGGTGCGTGACGAAGCGGTCCCACTCCCACGGCACCGGCTCGAGGCCGAGGAGCTGGCACAGCAGCACACCATTGGTACCGGCGTGTGCGAACACGGCCACTCGCGCGTCGGTGTGGTCGAGGTGCCACATCGGCAGCGTGTGCTTGGCCCGACGCATGCCCCGCGAGGCCCAGTACGCATCGGCGCCGGCACGCACGCGCTCGACGAAGTCGCGCGGCGCTTCGCCGCCGGTGAGCCCGCCCCAACGCTCTTCTGCCGCCCGCGATCGGTCTTCCTCGTACGCGGTGCGCGCCAACTCGAAAGGCGTGCCGTGCCAGTTGGGCTCACGGATCTCCTCCAGGAACGGCTCGACTGCCTCGTCGCGGCCCAGCGCGGCCAGCAACGGGGCTGCGGTCTGGCGAGCACGCAACAGCGGCGAGATGATGATCTCGTCGAAGTGCTCGCCGGCCAGTTCGGCGCCCACCTGTTGCGCTTGCATCTGGCCGCGTTCGGTGAGCGGCGGGTTGACGACGTTGAGGCCTTCGCGAACCCACTCGGGCTCGCCGTGGCGGATGAGGACGAGTTCCATGGCACCGACGATCGTAGAGGGGTGACGGCCACCCGCCACGGCCGGACCGGGCCCCGCCGATAACGTCACCGTGTGGAAACGACATCTGCGCCGGCCGGCTGGCACCCCGACCCCACCGGGCGCTTCGAGTTCCGCTACTACAACGGCCAGCGATGGACCGCCGACGTATCGCTGAACGGCCAGCGCTTCATCGACGAGGTCGCACCGGTCACACCAGGGCACATCACACCAGGGCACGTCACCCCAGGGCACGTCACGGCTGGGCACGTCACCGCAGGGCAGGCGCCTCGGCCCGGTTGGGCCCCGGCTCCAGCCACACATCCGGCCAAGGGGTTCGCGCTCGCATCCTTCTGGGTCGGTCTCGGCTCGTTCGCATTCGGCTGGATTCCGTTCGTCTTCGTGCTCGGCGCCGGCGGCGCCATCACCGCCATCGTCTTCGGCATCATCGGGCTGCGGCGCGTGCGTGCCGGCAGCGGCGTCGGTCATGGCTACGCGGTGGCCGGCATCGTGCTGTCGCTGGCGGCGTTCGGCACTGCCACGGTCGGGTTCTTCTTCACCAGGCAGGTGCTCCGCGAGCTCGATCAGTTCTTCGACGTCGGCGAGCACACCGAGCGGGTGACCGGCTGCGCCCTCGACGATCGGTTGGTGCGGCTCGACGGCTCCATCACGAACAACGACGACAGCACGCACAGCTACACCATCTTCGTCAGCTACCGCGACGGTGACGAGCTGCTCGACACCGATCAGACCGTGGTCAGGTCGGTGGCGCCCGGTGCCACCGCCAGCTTCTCCACCAGCGCCTTCGTCGACGCCGAGCAGGTGCAGTGCACCATCGACAGCGTCACCGGCGTGGCACCGTTCACCGCCACCCCCTGAGCAGGCTGCGGCGGCGCGGCCTCAGCCCGCCGAGGTGGCGGCCACCCACGCGTCGTACATGCGGGCATAGACGCCCTCGCGCTGCACCAGCTCGGTGTGCGGGCCGTCTTGCACCAGGCGCCCGTGATCGAGCACCAGCACACGATCGGCACGGGCGGCGGTGGACAGCCGGTGAGCGATGGCGATGGTGGTGCGCCCGGAGGCCAACCGCTCGAGCGCATGCGACAGCCGCACTTCGGTGAGCGCATCCACCGACGACGTGGCTTCGTCGAGCACCAGCACAGCTGGGTCGATGAGCGATGCCCGGATGAGCGCCACCAGCTGGCGTTCGCCGGCCGACAGCTGCGTGCCGCGCTGGCCGACCTCGGTGTCGATGCCGTCGGGCAGGGTGTCGAGCCAGTCGCGCAGATCGAGGTCGTCGATCGCCGCTTCCAGATCTGCCGGCGACAGCTTGGGTCGGGCGAACGACAGGTTGGCGGCGATGCTGCCCTCGAAGAGGAACGGCTCTTGCGGCACCACCGTGAGGCGGGTGCGCAGATCGGCGTTGGACACGCGGGTGAGCGACACGCCACCCACCAGCACCGTGCCCGCGGTGGGGTCGGCGAGGCGGGCGATGAGGCGGCCGAGAGTGGTCTTCCCCGACCCGGTCTCGCCGACCACGGCCACCTGCTGCCCAGCCGGGATGTGCGCCGACACGCCCAGCAGCACCGGCGGCTCGTCGTCGTCGCCGCGGGTGCGGTAGCTGAAGTCGACACGATCGAGCGTGACGGCCAGCGAACCGGCAGGCAGCTTCACCGGCATGTCGGGCTCGGGCGGGCCGATGGGTATCTCCAGCACGCCCAGCACGCGCCGCATGCCGGCAACTGCGGTCTGGGTCTGGTCGAGCACCTCGGTGAACTCGGCGATGGGCTCGAGGAACTTGTACGTGAGGAACAGGAAGCCGACCATGGCACCGGCGGTGAGCCCACTGCTGGGGCCACGCAGCACGCCCACCGACACCACGGCGGCGACCGTGAAGACGCTGAACACCTCGCCGGAGGGGAACAGGAAGGCGCCGATGGTGCCGGCACGGATGAACGAGTTGGATCGTTCGTGGCTGGCCTGCTCGACCTGCTCGGCGAAGTGCGGCCCGGCGTCGTACGCACGCAGCGTCTCGGCGCCGGCGACCAGCTCGCTGATCTGGGTCATCACGTTGGCGTTGCGATCGCGAGCGGCGTCGTACGCCCGCGACAGGTGGCTCTGCACACGTCGCAGCACGTAGCCCAGCGGCGCTGCCACCACGAAGGCGACGAGCGCCAGCACCCAGTCGTACGCCAGCATCACGCTGGCCACCAGCAGCATCAGCGTGCCGTCGAGCAGCCACGCCAGGCCGCCCCACTGGAAGAACTGCGCGAGCGTCTCGACGTCGCTGGTGACGCGCGCAACCAGCGCGCCTTTCCGCTCTTCGCTGTGGTCGGCGATGCTGAGCCGGTGGATGTGCTCGAACAGGCGCACCCGCAGGCCGTAGAGCGCCTCCTCGCTGCGCCGGCCCAGGCGGGCGACGGCCGTGCGCTGCGCCCACGTGGCGACCACGATGGCCACGAGCGCGATGGCCGCCATGGTGGTGACCGTGCCGACGCGAACGCCCGCCGGCGAGAAGCCACGGTCGATCGCTTGCTGCACCAGGATGGGGATGACCACTCGGCCACCCGCACCCACCAGAGCGAGCGCGAGCGTGAGCCCGAAACCGGTGCGCAGCGCCGGGGCGGCGCGCACCCCGCGCCCGATGGTCTCGGCGGTGGTCCAGCGGCTGATCGGCTCGGTCACGGATGCACCTGCAGCGGTTGGGCCTGCACGGGTTGGACCTTCACGGGTTCCACGACATTCGCGTCGAACGCTTCGCGATCCTGCTCGAACGCTTCGATGAGCTGGCGGTACGCGGGTACCGAGCTCATCAGCTGGTCGTGCCGGCCGTGGGCCAGCACGACGCCGTTGTCGAGGTACAGCACGTCGTCGGCCAGCGCGATGGTGGACGGCCGGCTGGCGACGGCGATCACCGTGGTCTGGCTGAGCGCGGCGCGAAGGTTGGCCAGCACCTTGGCCTCGGTGGTGGGGTCGAGCGCCGAGGTGGTGTCGTCGAGCAACAGCACGGTGGGCCGGCGCACCAGTGCGCGCGCCAGCGCCAGGCGTTGCCGCTGGCCGCCCGACAGGCCCACGCCGCGCTCACCCAGCTCGGTCTCCAGGCCCGCCGGCAGATCGTGCACGAACTGAGCCTCTGCCACCGCCAACGCTGCCTCGATGGCATCGAGCGGCACGTCGACGCCCAACGCGATGTTCTCGCGCACGGAGCCGGCCAGCAGGAAGGGCTCTTGGAACACCAGCCGAGCACCACCGGGCGGCACGGTGACGCTGCCGGTGTCGGCCGCCACCAGGCCGGCGATGAGGTGCAGCAGGGTGGTCTTGCCGGCGCCGGTTGCACCCACCACTGCCACGGTGCGGCCACCCGCAATGGTGGCGTCGACACCATGCAGCACATCGCGTTCGCCGTCGTGGCTGAAGTGCACGTCGCGCAGCACCACGCTGCCGTCGGTGCCGCGACGCAGCGTGAGCGCCGGGTCGGCGACGACCGGCTCGTCGAGCAGCTCGCGGATGCGGTTCCAGCCAGCCAACGAGTGCGGCACCTCCGAGAGGGTGAAGCCGATGAGGCGCAGCGGGAAGACGAGCAGGGTGAACAGGTAGATGAAGCTGGTGAGCTCGCCCACCGTCATGTCGCCGGAACGGACCCGGTAGGCGCCACCCACCAACAGCAGGATGTTGACCACCGTGGGGATGCCGTCGAGCAACGCCTCGAACGTGCTGCGCAGCGTGACAGCACCCAGGCGGGCATCGCGCAGGCGGCGAGCAATGGTGGCGAGCCGTTCGGTCTCGCGGCCTTCCGCACCGAACGACTTCACCACCGCCACGCCATCGAAGCTTTCGTGCACGGCGGCACTGAGCTTGCCCAGCTCGTCCTGCGCGGTCTTGTAGTAGCGATCGACCCGACGTTGATACCCCACGTTGAGCGCGATGAGGCCGGGGAACACCGCCACTGCCGCCAGCCCCAGCGGCAGGTCGGTGAGCAGCAGCCACACGCTGGACAGCCCGACCAGCACCACCACACCGGAGGCGAACGGCAGCGGGCCCAGCACTGCAGTGGCAGCTTCGGCGTCGACACCAGCACGCGTGATGAGATCGCCGGTGCTCTGGCGACGATGCCACGGCGCCGGTTGAGTGGTGAGGCGGTCGATGACCTCGGTGGTGAGCGACTCGGTGACCCGCCAGGTGGTACGACCAGCCCACGTGCGCCGCACCACCACACCCGCGGCGCGGACGAAGCCGATGACGATGAGCGCCCCGAGCACCACCACCACCTTGCGCGCGGAGACGGAACCTTCGTTAAACCGAGGGCCGATGACCTCGTCGGTGATGAGCCGCACGACCATGGCCGACAGCACCGTGCACGCGGCGAAGACCGCCGCGCCGGCGACGGCCGTGAAGAACGTGCGCTTGTGGTGGCGAACGAGCGCGCGAACCAGCTGGAACGCCTGCCGCAGACGACCGCGGTCGCTTGGAATGCTTGTTCCGTCCCCCACCCTGCTGTTCTACCAGCGTCGTGTGACGAACGGCCGTGGAATATGGTCGGGCGCGGCTCACGCCGTAGCGTGGCGGGATGCAGCAACTCGATGTCGGCCTGTTGGTGCTCCGGGCGGTGTTCGGTGTCTTCCTCGCCTACCACGGCTACAACAAGGTGTTCGGCGGCGGCGGGCTGGCCGGCACTGCCCGCTGGTTCGGATCCATCGGCATGAAGTGGCCGCTGTGGCAGGCCCGCCTTGCCGCGACCACCGAGATCGGCGCCGGGTTGCTGTTCGCCGCCGGTCTCCTCACGCCGCTCGCCGCAGCCGGCATCATCGGGTTGATGCTGGTGGCCATCGTGGTCGCCCACTGGAAGGTGGGCTTCTTCATCTTCAAGCCCGACCAGGGCTGGGAGTACTGCGCGTCCATCGCCGTCGTCGCATTGGTCGTGGCCACCACCGGCCCCGGTCGCTGGTCGCTCGATCACGCGCTGGGCATTCACTTCTCCGGCTGGAGCGGGGCACTGCTGGGCGGCCTGCTCGGCATCGGCGGGGCGCTGGCGCAGCTTGCACTCAGCTATCGACCGAAGGTGTCGCCATGAACGTTCCCTTTGCCGACGAACCCGCGCGCCCGCGCACTTCCGCATGGGTGAAGGCCGTGCTGGTGCTGTGCTGTGCCGTCGTCGCCTCGATGTGGATCTACTACTTCTTCTTCGCCACCGACGAGGGCGTGTACCAGTTGCAGGACAAGAGCTGGCGAGTGGCGGCCGAGCAGGTCTGCAGTGCGGCATCGGCAGAGCGCGAAGCGCTCACCGACACCAGTGACGGGTACATCGCCAACCCCACCGACGAGCAGATGGTGCAGCGCGCCGACATCGTCGACAAGGCCACCGACATCCTCGAGCGCATGCTCGACGATCTGGTCGCGATCCCGGTCGACAACGAGGACGACGCCACGCGAGTGGAGTTCTTCGCCGAGAACTACCGCATCGTCCTGGCCGACCGCCGTCGGTACACGGCCAGCCTGCGCAGGTTCGAGCTGGTGCCCTACTCGGAAACCGTCGTCGGTGGCGGGCCGGTCACCAACGTCGTGCTCGACTTCACCGCCGGAGTGAAGGGCAATGACGTGCCGGAGTGCTCGCCGCCGGGTGAGCTGGGCGGCGACGTGCAGGTGTAGCACCCGGCGCCGGCGGGGCTCAGGGCACGGTCACCCAGCCCTGGCCGTCGAGGTAGCGGCGAATCACCTTTGCGGGCGAACCCACTGCCACGCTGTAGTCGGGTATCTCGCCGGTGACCACGGAGTTGGCACCGATGGTGACGTGCTTGCCGATGCGAGCGCCGGGGAGCACCACCGCGCCGAAGCCCAGCCAGGAACCGTCGCCGATGGAGACCACTCGTTCGGGTTGCGTCTGCTGCGAGATGGGGCGCGTGATGTCGTCGTAGCCGTGGTTCTGATCGGTGATGTACACGTGGTGGCCGGTCCACACGTCGTTGCCGATGTCGATGCCGAAGTGGCCCACGATGCCGCTGCCCTTGCCGATGAGGCAACGATCGCCGATGCGCACCACGGGGTCGGCAAGGCACTGCTGCCCCGGCACCATGCCGGCGGAGAGAGTGACCTGGGGGCCGATCATGGTGCCCTCGCCGATGTGGATGAACCGCTCGTTGAAGATGGTGTTGTACGGGAAGCAGATGATGCTGCCCGCACCGAACTTGCCGAACTGCTTCCCGGCGCGGTCGCCAGGCCCGATGGAACCGACCCGGCAGGCCAGCGCCCATCCGCGACGAACCCACTGACCGCCGACGCGGTACCCGGCGGCACGGAGCTGATGTCGCATGCGGCGAAGCTATCGGCCACAAGCGGTAGGCTGCTCGCCACTGCCATGAGCACCAAGACATCCACTGAAACCGCCGCCCTACGGCATCCGGTCGCGAAGGGGTGGTTCGTCCACTCCTTCACTGCTCTCGGAGCGCTGTGCGGCATGTTCGGCCTGATGGCCGTCGGCGACAGGAACTACAAGATCGCCATCCTGTGGCTCGCGATCGCGATGGTGGTCGATGGCCTCGATGGCCTCGCCGCCCGCAAGTACGAGGTGAAGACCCACGTACCGCGAATCGATGGTTACACGCTCGACCTCATCATCGACTTCGTCACGTGCATCGTCATCCCGGTGATGTTCATGCTTCGCTTCTTCATGCTGCCGCACAACCCGTGGGGGGCCATCATCGCCTCGTTCGTCATGCTGATGTCGGCGTTGTGGATGTCTCGTACCGACCAGATGACCAGCGACCACTTCTTCAACGGCTTCCCCTGCGAGTGGAACATGATCGTGCCCACGCTGTTCCTGCTGAACATGAAGCCGTGGCCGACGGCAATCGCGTGCATCCTGCTGGCACTCACCCAGCTCACCAACTGGAAGTTCCTGCACCCGATGCAGGTGCGCAAGTTCCGGCCACTCACCATCACGGTCACCGTCGTCTGGCTGGCCACCGTGCTGCTCATGACGGCCGACCTCCCGGCTCGCAATCCCATCGGTGAGGCGCTGCTGATCGCGTGCCCGGTGTACATCGTCGGGGTCGGCGTGTGGCGCACCATCAGCGGCCCAACCGGTGGCGGCGACGAGACGGCCATGCCGTCCACCATGCACTGCTGAGCGAGCGACGCGATGTCCGACGGCGTGCTGCGGGGTTGCCCCACCGACGTGCCCGGCGTTCGCGTCGGGCACGCTCAGCGCGTGGGCCACGGTTGGCGCACCGGCACGACGGTGGTGCTGCTGCCCGAGGGCACTGTGGGCAGCGTCGACGTTCGCGGCGGTGGCCCTGGCACTCGTGAGACCGACCTGTTGCACCCAACTGCCACGATGCAGACGGTGCACGCGATCTGCCTCACCGGTGGCAGCGCCTATGGCCTGGCCGCCGCCCATGGTGTGATGGGGTTCCTCGAGCAGCGTTCCATCGGGTTCAGAGTCGGCGCCGGCACGGCCGAGGTGGTGCCCATCGTTCCCGCAGCGGTCATCTTCGACCTCGGCCGCGGTGGCGCCTTCGGCAACCGCCCCGACGAATCGTTCGGCCATCGTGCCGCCGCTGCCGCTCGTGGCAGGCCATCCCCAAATGGAGCGATCGGTGCCGGCACGGGCGCTCGCGCACGCGGCATGCAGGGCGGGGTCGGCACCGCCAGCACCGTGCTGCCCAACGGTGTCGTCGTGTCGGCGTTGGCAGTCGTCAACTCGGCGGGCACCGTCATCGACCCGGCGACGGGGTTGCCATGGATGCCCGGCGCCATGGCGCTGCGATCGCCTTCGGCCAGCGACCGCCGGGCGTTGCGCGCGCACCTCAGCGCGGCGACGCCACCGCTGAACACCACCATCGGTGTGGTGGCCACGACGGCTGCACTGTCGAAGGCGGAGTGCAACAAGCTCGCGTCGGTCGCACACGACGGCTTGGCGCGCGCCATTCGCCCCGTGCACTCCATGCTCGACGGCGACACGATCTTCGCCGTCGCCACCGGTCGTGACGACCTGGGGTCGTTGGTCGACGTCGCCGCCGTCGACGAACCGCCGGTGCGGGTGCGTCTGCGCTGGTTGAACGCCCTCCTCGAGGCCGGCGCCGACTGCTTCGCCGCTGCGTGCACGAATGCCATCGTGCACGCCGTCGGCAACGACGGCGCACCTGCCTACCGCGATCTGTGCCCCACCGCCTTCGGCCACGCGATGTGACGCTCGCAACATGTGCTGCCGCGCGCTTTCGGAAGGCGGCGACCAATGGCTAGGTTGCATGCTGCGTCGGGGTGAGTGGCACCCCGGTCGAGGGAGGCCCACAGCTTCATGACCAGTTCGGCGCAGGATCGTAAGAAGGTCTCCGTTCCCGACCTCGCGCGCATGAAGGCGCTTGCGGAACGCGTCACCATGATCACCGCCTACGACGCCACCTTCGCGCGGCTCGTCGATCTGGCCGGCGTCGACATCATCCTCGTCGGCGACAGTGTGGGCATGGTGGTGCAAGGCACCGCCAACACCATTCCGGTCGAGCTCGACGAGATGGCGTACCACGTGCGCCTCGTCGCCAGGTCGCAACCGAAGGCACTGATCGTGGGCGATCTGCCCTTCGGCAGCTACCAGGTCAGCCCGCAGCAAGCCGTGGAGAGCAGCATCCGGCTGATGAAGGAAGGCGCCGAGTGCGTGAAGCTGGAGGGCGGCATGGTGATGGCCGACACCATCGAGGCCATCACCCGCGTCGACATCCCGGTGATGGGGCACATCGGGCTCACGCCGCAGAGCTACCACCGCATGGGCGGGCACAAGGTGCAGGGCAAGACCAGCGGGTTCGAGGCCGGCGGTCGCGAACGACTGCTGGAAGACGCTCACGCCGTCGAGCAGGCCGGCGCATGTGCGGTCGTGGTGGAAGGTGTGCCGCGCGATCTCGCCCAGGAGATCACCCAGAAGTTGTCGATTCCCACCATCGGCATCGGCGCCGGCCCCGACTGCGACGGCCAGGTGCTCGTGCTGCACGACGTGCTCGGGCTGAGCGAGCTGACGTTGAAGTTCACCAAGCGCTACGCCGATCTGCGCAATGAAGCGATCCGCGCCACCGAGGCCTTCATCAGCGAAGTTCGCGATGGCAGCTGGCCCGACGACGAGCACAGCTTCCACTGACAGCACCTCCATGCCGGCCTCATCGACGACGGTGTTCGACCAGCCCGCGACGCTCATGGCATGGAGCGACGCTCAGCGTGTAGCCGGCCGCACCGTCGCGCTGGTACCGACGATGGGCGCCCTGCACGACGGCCACCTCGCACTCGTGGCCGAAGCGCGCCGGCATGCCGATGTGGTGGTGGTCAGCATCTTCGTCAACCCGTTGCAGTTCAACCGCAGCGACGACTTCGACGCCTACCCGCGACCGCTCGACGACGACCTTGCGCTGTGCCGCGAGCACGGGGTCGATGCCGTGTACGCCCCACGAGCGGCGGCCATGTACCCACCCGGCTTTGCCACGCACGTCGAGCCCGGCCCGCTCGGCGAGCTGTTGGAGGGTGCCCATCGCCCGCACCACTTCCGCGGCGTGGCCACGGTGGTCGCCAAGCTGTTCGGCGCCGCTCGCCCGCACGTGGCCGTGTTCGGCCAGAAGGACTTCCAGCAGCTGGCCGTCATCCGCCGCATGGCCGGCGATCTCGACATGGGCATCGAGATCATCGGCATGGCCACCGTGCGCGAGCCGGACGGGCTGGCCATGTCGAGCCGCAACCGGCGGCTGTCACCCGCCGAGCGCGCCGCTGCAACCTGCGTGCCGCGGTCGTTGCAGGCAGTGGCCGACGCGCTGAGCCGCGGGGTTGCCGGCACTGCCGAGCTGGCCGCCGTGGGCCGCGCCGTGGTGCAGGCCGAACCACTGGCGCGGTTCGAGCATCTGGAGATCGTCGACGCCGACACGCTGCAGCCGCTCACCACCATCCACGATCGCGCCGTGGCCGTGACAGCGGTGTGGTTCGGCCAGGTGCGTCTGATCGACAACCGACTACTTGCTGCCGGGCGTCCAGCCTGACAGCACCACCGCCATCGCCACGCCGTTCAAGATGGCGTGCGCGATCATGCTGGGCGCCAGGCGGCGAAACAGGTAGCAGGCGCCGCCGAGCACGCAGCCGACCGCGCTCAGCATCAGCACCAGCCCGATGTTGCGCATGCCTCGTTCGGGGTCGACGTGTGCCAGGCCGAACAGCACGCCCTGCGCGCCCACCGCGGCGACCGGCGCCATCCGGGAGAGGAAGCCGCGCAGCACCATCCCGCGAAACACGATCTCCTCCACGATCGGCGCCGCCAGCACGGCGAGGACGAGCATGGGGATGACGTAGCCGGGGTTGTCGCGAGCAGCTCGGATCTGGTCGGTGTTGTTCTGGAACGGGATCTTGGTGGCCACCACGATCACGCCCACCACTGCCTGAGCGAGGAAGCACGACAGCCAGGTGACGGGACCCCAGCCGGCATCGACCCAGCGGACGGTGAGGCCGATGTCGTTGCTCGCGTTGCCGGTGCCCCATCGCGCGCTGGCGACTCGCCAGAAGACCAGCGGTGGACCGTAGGCGATGACGGCGACCAGCACCACGTACACCGCGATCGGCCAGCGCTGGCCCACCAGGCCGCGCAGCACGAACCGGCTGGCCACCAGCGGTAACGCCATCGAGAGCAGGGCGCCCACCGCCACCTGGAAGGGCAGCGTGGGATGCGGCTGCTTCGGTGGCATCGCTGCGTTGGGCGTCCACTGCGTGCCGTCCCAGTAGCGCAGCCCGGCGGGCTGCCAGGGGTCGGGGAACCACCCGGGCGGCTGCAGGCTCATCAACCGCCACCATAGGTGGCGTTCTTCGCCCGCGATGTGCACGAGTCGTAGGCTGACGGCATGCACGAGCTCTCCAACCTCTCCCTCTGGCACGCCACCATGAGCGCCGAGGAGTGGGGGCCGGGCCGGTCGGCGCTGGGCAGCGACCTGCAGGTCGACGTGGCCATCGTCGGCGCCGGCTACACGGGCATGTGGACCGCCTACTACCTGCTGCAGCGCGACCCCTCGCTGCGAGTGGCCCTGCTGGAAGCACAGGTGGTCGGCTTCGGCGCCAGCGGCCGCAACGGCGGCTGGTGCTCGGCGCTGTTGCCGATGGGGCTCGACGCGGTCGCCGCGCAGAGCTCGCGCAGCCAGGCGGTGCGCCTGCAAACGGTGATGCACGAGACGGTTGCCGAAGTCGGCCGGGTGGTGCAGGCGGAAGGCATCGACTGCCACTTCGCGCACGGTGGCTACCTCAGCCTGGCGCGCAGCGACATCCAGATGCAGCGAGAACGCGCACATGTGCAGCACCTGCAGTCGTACGGCTTCACCGACGACGACTACCGCACGCTGTCCAAGGAGGAAGCGTTGCAGCGTTGTGCGGCCAGCAACGTGGTCGGTGGCGCGTTCACCCCGCACTGCGCCGCCATCCATCCGGCACGGCTGGCGCGCGGCCTGGCCCGAACGATCGAACGGATGGGTGCCACCATCTACGAGCACACGCCCGTGGTCGAGATCTCACCGCGCACTGTGCGCACTCACCTCGGCACGGTGAAGGCCGACGTGGTGGTGCGGGCCACCGAGGCGTTCACTCCGTCGCTCGCCGGGCTGGGCCGCGAGGTCGCGCCGATCTACTCGCTGATGATCGCCACCGAGCCGCTGCCCGACGAGTTCTGGCAGGCGACCGGGCTGGGCCAACGCGCGACCTTCAACGACGGCCGCCACATGATCGTCTACGGGCAGCGCACGGCCGACAACCGGTTCGCGTTCGGCGGGCGCGGCGCCTGGTATCACTGGGGCAGCGCCATCAGGCCGTCCTACGACCGCGACTCACGCGTGCACGCTCTCATCCACGACACGTTGCGCGAGCTCTTCCCGGCCATCGGCGAGGCGGCCATCACTCATCGCTGGGGCGGCCCGGTGGGCGCCGCTCGCGACTGGTGGTGCCACGCCGGCTTCGATCGCAACAGCGGTCTTGCGTCGGCGGGCGGTTACGTGGGCGACGGTGTGGGCACCACCAACCTCTCGGGTCGCACCTTGGCGGATCTCATCACCAACACTCCCAGCGAGCTCGCCACGCTGCCGTGGGTGGGCCATCGCTCGCGCAAGTGGGAGCCCGAGCCGTTGCGCTTCCTCGGCATCAACACGATGGCGTACCTCCCCATCGGCGCCGATCGCCACGAGGAACGGCACGGCACCGCGTCGAAGTGGCGCGAGGCCATCATGAACCGCCTGCTCGGGCACTGACCGGCCACGACTCCGGGCCAGCCGAGCGCCCACCCACTTCGCACTGTCAGGCGGGGTCGGGAAGCAGGGCCGGTGGCACGGTGGCGAACAACCACGTGTCGAAGAAGTCGGCCAGTGACCTACCGGCCACTTCCTCGGCCAGTGCGATGAAGTCGGTGGTGGTGCGCGAGACGCCGTTGTTCTCGGCCACCCATCGCTGCAGCAGCCGGAAGAAGGCCTCGTCGCCGATGGTGAGCCGTAGTGCGTGCACCACGACGGCGCCCCCGTCGTAGCTGTTGTAGCCGAACATCTCCTCGACACCGGGGTCGGCCGAGCTGCCCGGTGGTCGCCCGTCGAGCGCCAGTTGTGCCTCTTCGTCGATCTCGGCGAATCGGATGCTCTCCATCCAGAGCCACTGGCCGTAGGTGGCGAACGACTCGTTGAGCCAGATGTCCTGCCAGCGCGCAGGGGTGACCGCGTCGCCGAACCACTGGTGGGCGAGTTCGTGCGCGAGCAGCAGTTGCTGGCCCGGGCCCAGGCCGCCGTCGGAGAAGTCGTCGCGGCTGAACAGCGAGCGGCCCTGGGTCTCCATCGCGAGACCACCGAAGCTGTCGGTGATGGCGATGCCGTAACCGTCGAGCGGGTAGTCGCCGAACAGCTCCTCGAAGAACTCGATCATCTCCGGCGTGACATCGAGGAACGGTTGCATCTCGGCGCGGTCCCGGCGGAGGATGGCGCTCACCAGCGGCAGACCGCCTGGCCCAGTGCTCTCCACCACCTCGTAGTCACCGGTGAGCAACAAGATGAGGTAGGTGGCCATCGGGCGCTGCTCCTGCCACACCCACACGTCGCGGGTGCCTTCGGCGCGTTGTTCGATGAGGGCCCCATTGGCCACGGCGGTGACACCGCGTGGTACCGAGATGGTGAAGGTGTACGTGGCCTTGTCGCTGGGGTGGTCGTTGCAGGGCATCCACGTGCGCGCTCCGTCGGGCTCGTTGAGGACGTACGAGCCACCAGTGGTGTTGAACCAACCATTCGGAAGCCCGATGGCCGAGCTGCGCTCGGCGGTGGCCGCCCGATACGCCACCTCGATGCGGATCTCGTCGCCGGCGCTGGCCGGCTCGGGCAGGGTGATGCGCAACTCGGGCCCGTCGGTCACCGCGCGCGCCGTGCGGCCGTCGACCGTCACCTCCGAGGTCGCCAGGCCGATGGCATCGAGCGTGATCTCGGTACGGTCGGTGGTGAGCGCGGCATCGAGACCCACCATGCCCTCGATGGTGTCGGTGATGCTGTCGTACGACAGATCGACGTCGTAGTGCAGCACGTCGAGCCCCGGGTTGCCCAGGTCGGGGAAGAGCACGTCGCCGACGCCATCGCCCGTATCGCCCGTGTCGCCCGACTCGCCCGTGTCGGCCGTCTCGGTGGTGGGTTGCGACGATGGAACGGAGGAGCCGCCATCGATCGGTGGACGTGGGGGTGCCTGGTCGGCGCGTTCGGTGCGCACGCCCGGCGAGGTGCCGCACGCCACGAGCAGCAGGGCGACGACCGATGCGAGCAGCCTGCGAGTCATGCCGCGCACCTTACCGACGCGACGCATGGCTGTGCCGTCAGCGATGCAACGTCGGGTCGGTGATCGCGGCACGCAAGCGCACGGTGAAGACCGAGTCGCCGGACAGCACACCACCGCGGCCGAACAACCTGCCGGCCTGCCAGTTCGACAGGCCCAGCTCGGGTTGCACCAGCGCGAACTGGCCATCGACCCAGCGCGTGAAGCCGTCACCCACGAACGGTGCGTCAACCGCGCGGTAGAACGACTCGTGCTCGGTCGCGTCGCCGGAGATGAGTGATGCCACGAAGTGAGGGCTGAACCGGTTGCACTGCTGCACCGCTTGCGCGACATCGTCGACGATCAACAGGGCCACCTCGGGCACGGTGTCCCACTCCCACTCGTGCCCCAGGCACGGATGGTCGATCGTGAGCTCGTGGATGATGGGCGCGACGGCCCTCGCAGCAGCAGCCGCGTGCACCGCCGCATGGAACGCGGGCACCAGGTCGTGCGCCCGCGACCGCACGATGCAGCACACGTTCAAGGTGTTGCACACCTTGCGATCCAGCGAGTGGCGCACAGCCAGCGCGAACCGCTCGGTGTCGGCGGTGTCGGCAGCCACCAGCCAGGCGCCTCCGGTGCCGTGCAGGCTCACCGGCACGCCGTGCTGGCGAGCCACCGCGCCCAGCTGCGCCACGGCGGTTCCCGAGCCGCGGGCCACGGCCAGCGACACCCGCTGGTCGGCGAACAAGGCCCAGCCGGCGCCATGCGCTGCACTGTCGACCAGTTGCACCGCACCCGCCGGCAGGCCGGCAGCCGCCAGCGCCGGTTGCACAGCGGCAGCCATGATGGCCCTGGCCGTGCCGAGCGCATCGCTACCGATGCGGAAGACGACGGTGTTGCCGGTGCGCAGCACACCCGTTGCATCCGCGAAGACGTTGGGGCGACCCTCGAACACGAAGGCCACCACCCCCAACGGATCGCGCCACTGCTGCACGGCCCACTGCGCGTGCTGCACCTCGCCCATCTGCTGGCTGCGGCGGGTGTCGATGCCGGCCCACACCTGCAGCCCGGCGATCATGTCGGCGCGCATGGCGGCGCTCAAGGTCAACCGGCCGGTGGCCCTGCCGCGCTGGGTGGCGCTGTGCACGTCTGCTTCGTTGGCCGCGGCGATCGAGGCGAACACGGCATCGTCGTTCAGGAGTGCGGCGAACTGCTGGTAGAACGCGCTGATCTGCTCGTCGCTGACGGTGGTCAACTCGGCGAACGCTGCGGCGGCGGCGCCCACCGCTGCCGCGGCCGTGGCGTGGTCGGCCTGCCGGATGTGCAACAGGTCGCCGGTTTCGTGCACGACCACCAGCCGATCGCCGGCGCGGAACTGGTCGGCAAGTTCGGCCGGCACGGTGGTGACCCGATTGCCGCCGAAGATCAGCCGTTCGCCGGCAACGAGTGAGTGCAGTGGCTGGCTCATCGGGCGAGCACCTCCTGAATGGTGACCGGGCGGCCTTCGTCGATCGACCGATGCGCAGCTTCGCCCACCGCCACCGACATCAGCCCGTCGTGCAACGTGACCGTCGCTGGCGCGCCGGCGCGGATGGCCTCCATGAACGCAACGTGCTCCAGGTAGGACGCACCGTGGTGCAGGCCGGCGTGACGGATGGTGTCGTCGTGCACGGCACGCTCGGTGACGCACCCGAGGCCGTCCGAACGTCGCCCGACGCGCGCGAGGCCTTCGGTGACGAGTGCCTCCACCTTGCCCTCGTCGCCGACCACGCAGATCTCCTGCTCGTTCTTGCTCGCCTCGGCGAACATGCACAGGTCGAGCATCGCACGCGCGCCACCCTCGTACTCCACGATCACGTAGGCGTTGTCGAGGATGTCGGGTCGCTCGCCGTCGTAGCGTTCGTCGAGATGGTTGACGGCCTGCCCACCGCTGGCCAGCACCCGCACCGGAGTGTCGGCGGCGAGCACGTTCATCAGGTCGAAGAAGTGACAGCACTTCTCCACCAGGGTGCCACCGGTGTTGCGATTGAAGCGGTTCCAGTTGCCCACCTTCACCAGGAAGGGGAAGCGGTGCTCGCGAATAGCCACCATGCGCAGCCGGCCGACGGTGCCGTCGCGCACCTCGCGCACGATTGCCTGCGTCGGCGGCATGAAGCGGTACTCGAGGCCCATCCACACCACTCGCTGCGGCCACAGCTGCGCGGTCTCGTCGGCCAGGGCGATCACTCGTCGGCAGTCGGCGACGGTGGTGCACAACGGCTTCTCGATCAGCACGTGGTGACCGGTGCGCAGCACGTCGGAGAGCACGTCGTGGTGAGTGTGATTCGGCGAGGCGATCACCACCACGTCGCACAGGCCGGAGGCAAGCAGCTCACCGTGATCGGCGAAGCGCGCCAGCGGCGCATCCAGCCCGACGGCCAGCTGCGCCCAATCACGGCTCTCGGCGTGAGGATCGGAGATGGCTGTGACGGTGGCGCCGGGCAGGTGGAGCAGGTTGTTGATGTGCTCCACCCCCATCATGCCGGTACCGATCACCCCGTAACGCAGGCTGGTGGACATCGTCGAATAGCGTACGGCAATGCCTTCCAGCCCGCATGACCCGTTGCGGTGAGCCCTCGCCCGCACCTCGCCTGGTTCGCCGCCCTGTGCGACGACGACTACGAGCAACTCGGCGTGCCCGACCCTTCCCTGGCCAGCAGCTTCGAGCACTGCTCGGCCATCGTGCACGCCGCCGACCGGGCCGGCTTCGACGCCATCCTCATGCCATCCGGTTACGCGCTGGGCATCGACACCATCGCCTTCACCGCTGCCATCGCACGCAGCACCCGACACATCACTCCCATCGTGGCAGTGCGCATGGGCGAGCTGTGGGTGCCACAGCTCGCTCGCCAGCTGGCCACGCTCGATCAGCTGCTGGGCGGGCGGATGGTGATCAACATCATCTCGTCCGAGCTGCCCGGCGAGGTGCTGCCATCGGCACCTCGCTATCGGCGCACGCTCGAGCACATGCATGCGTTGCGCACGCTGCTCGACGGCGCGCCACTTGCCGCCGCCGGCGAGTTCGTCAACGTCTCGGTGGATGCCCCGCGTGTGCGCACGGTCAGCCGCCGCTCGCCGCCGTTGTACTTCGGCGGGTTGTCGGATGACGCTCGTGAGGTCGCGGCGGCGGCCGCCGACGTGTACCTGATGTGGCCCGACACGATGCAGAGCGTGGCGGCCATCATCGACGACATGCGCGCCCGAGCCGCGCATCACGGCCGCACGCTGCGCTTCGGTTATCGGGTGCACGTGGTGGTGCGCGAAACGGAGAGCGCAGCGCGGGCCGCGGCGCAGCACCTCGTCGCCGCCCTCGACCCCGAGGTGGGTGATGCCATCCGAGCAAGATCGCTCGACAGCCAGTCGGTCGGGGTGCGTGCCCAGGCGTCGTTGCGCGACGACGCCGACTCGGACGGGTTCGTCGAGCCGTACCTGTGGACCGGCATCGGGCGGGCCCGCAGCGGGTGCGGGGCGGCGATCGTCGGCGACCCGCAACAGGTGGCGGCGAAGATCCGCGAGTACCAGGCGCTGGGCATCGACACCTTCATCCTCTCGGGGTATCCGCACCTGCAGGAGTGTGAACGTTTCGCCTCGCTCGTGATGCCGCTGCTGCGCGGCGCGTAGCGTGGTCGGATGAGCTCCGACCGCTTCTACTTCCGCCAGCTGCTCTCCGGCCGCGACTTCGCCACCGACGATCCGGTCGCGCAGCAGATGGTCAACTTCGTCTACGCCATCGGCGACCGCGCCACCAGCGAGTGCGTGCTCATCGACCCCGCGTACGCGGTCCACGAACTGCTCGACATCGTGGAGGCCGACGGCATGAAGGTCACCGGCGTGCTGGCCACGCACTTCCACCCGGACCACATCGGCGGGTCATTGGGCGGGCACTACGTGGAGGGCGTCGCAACGTTGCTCGAGCGCTGCGAGTGCCCCGTGCACGTGCAGCGCGACGAGACCCCCTGGGTCACTCGTACCAGCGGGCTCACGGTCGACCAGCTGGTGCAGCACGAGGGTGGCGACGTGGTGCAGGTGGGCGACATCGCGATCACGCTGGTGCACACGCCCGGCCACACGCCCGGCAGCCAGTGCTTCCACGTCGATGGCCGGCTGGTGAGCGGCGACACGCTGTTTCTCGACGGGTGCGGCCGCACCGACTTCCCCGGCAGCGACCCGGCGGCCATGTACGACAGCCTGCAGACCCTGGGCGCGATGCCGGAAGGCACCATCGTCTATCCCGGTCATCGCTACTCGCAGCCGTCCAGCGCCACCATCGACGCGATCCGCGGCAGCAACTACGTGTACCGCCCGAAGAACAAGGAGCAGTGGCTGGCCATGTTCGGCCAGTGACCCACTGCGGCGCCGGCGCGACGCCCCAGCTCAGAGCCCCAGTCGCTGCACCTGCTCGGTGGGGGCATCGAGGTCGTGCAATGCGGCGCGCAGCAACTGCTGCATCACCAGTTCGGCGGGCTCGCCGGCCCGGTTCTCGCGCTCGTGAGGGTCGAGCGACACGTCGTAGAGGTGGTGCTGGCCGAGGTGGGCGCCGCCGCTCACCCAGAACGGCAGCGCATCACCCGGTTGGAACGGCTGGCGGATGACGGGCACGGTGCTGCCCGGCATGCGATCGAGCCACGCCCGCTCGTTGGGTGGCGGCAGCTCGGTGATGCCCTTGACGTGCACCGGCATCGTGCTCCATCGGTTGCTCCACATGCTGAGCGGGAAGTTGCTGCCCTCGGGCGCGCGGGCGTACTTCCAGCGCCCGTCGGTGACCTGCACCCAGTTGCCGAACACCCCACCAATGGCGTAGTCGCGCACCGAGGTGACCTCGCCGCGCAGCAGCGGCGCCAGCGAGTGGCCGTGCGTGCGGTGCTGCGGTGACACGCCGAACACATCCGCCAGAGTGGCGTGCAGGTCGACAGCGGTGGTGAGCGCCTCGCACACTCCCCCGCCCTCCACGCCCGGCCAGTGGATGAGCAGCGGGATGTGCCCGAGCGGTTCGAACTGAGGCACCATCGGCTTGCCCCAGATGTCGCTGGTGACGCCGCTGGGGTCGGTGCGCTCCTCACCGAGGTAGTGGCCGTGGTCGGTGCACACGATGAGGGCCGTGTCGCGCCACAGGTCGTGCCGGTCGAACTGCTCGATGATGCGGCCGAACCAGTGGTCGATCATCGACAGCTTGCTGCCGTAGTTGGCGCGAACGTGGCGCGCCTCGGCCTCGCTGAGGTGCCCACCGCTGCGGCCGCCCACCACGTAGGGCGGCCAGATCAGGCGTTCGCCCTCCCACGGCTCGGCTTCGTACATCCCCTGCCAGGGCTCGGGCGTGTCGAACGGTTCGTGCGGGTCGAACTCGTCGACGAACAGCATCCAACGACCGTCGGCGCCGAGCGTTGCCGCGTTGGTGAGCCAGTCGGCGGCGGCTGTCATCGTGCGTGGCCCGGGGTAGTCGGCCTCCTCGCGGAAGTGCGTGCGAGTGCGGTCGTACGCTCGATCGATGTGCGGCGCTCGGTCGCCGAAGCGGCGCTGCAGGAACCAGTCGCCTTCCGCGGCCGGGGGTGCCGGCACCCCGATCCACGACGGGTCGAGCCAGGTCTTCCACGGGTCGCCCTCGTGACCACGCACGTAGTCCCACCCGCCGAAGTCGGTGTGGTAGTTCTCGCCGCCGGTCTCGAAGAGGTGCGGGTGGTCGGTGACCAGCATGGTGGTGACGCCGCTGTGTCGCAGGTCGGCGGTGATGGGCCGCTCCCACACCTCGATCGAGCCCCACGGCCGCCACAGGAAGTCGAGCGCGCCGCACAGGATGTCGTGCCGGGCCGGCATGCACGGCAGCGAGCCGGTGACGTGCCGTGTGAACCGGGTGGCGTGTCGGGTGGCGAACCGGTCGAGGTGCGGGGTGGCGAACTCGGTACCGCCGTAGCTGCCCAGCATGTGCCGGTTCAGTGAGTCGAGCAGCACCACGACTGCATTGCGAGGCTGTGGCAGGACGACGGTCATGCTGCCCAGGTTGTCACACGAGCGCGAACACGATCGCGCTGGTGCCGGCAACGAACAGCAGCGTCAGCACCATCCATCGAAAGCGCTCGCCGTGCACGTGCTTGCGCACCGGCCACCCGAGCCCCTGACCGATCACCCACGCGGGCAAGGCCACGAGCGCAGCGTGCATGCCCTCGCGCGTGATCTTGCCGTCGAGGATGAACAACGAGAGGCCGACGACGTTGCCGAGCGCGAACACGGCGGTGATGGTGGCGCGGAACTCGTTGGGGGGAAGCTGCCGCGCCTGGAGGTCGAACACCAGCGGTGGGCCATTGGTGGACAGCGAGGTGTTCAGGACGCCCGACATGAACCCTGCACCGACATCGAGGCCCGGGCCGACGTGGGCGAGGTTGATCCTGCGCACCAGAAGGGCGGTGGCGATGAGCACCGCGATCCCGAGCGCGAGGCGCAACGTCCGGTCGCTGACGACGTTGAGTATCCACAGACCGAGCGGCATGCCCACGAACGACGAGAGCGCCAATCGCTTGGTCAGTGGCCGGTTGGCGTCGCGGCGAAGGTGCCATGCCAGCCAGCTGGTGGACACCATCCCCAGCAACGTGCTGACCACCACCGCCTTCTCCACCGGCACGGCCAGGGTCATGATGGGCATCGCCAGCAGGGCGAACCCGAAGCCGGCGATGACCTGCGTGAATGCTGCGACGAAGATGGCCACCGCCACGACGACGAGCTGCACGGTGGTCACGACCGTCGAGTCTGCCACCTACGCTGGCGGCCGATGAAGACGCTGCCGATCGTCGACCCGTCGCATGCCGACGCGTCCGCTCGCCTCGATGCCGCCTGCAGGTCGGTCGGCTTCTTCGCCGTGCCGCTCGCCGCCAGCTGCCGGCAGTTGCGCGACGAGGTGATTTCCCTCGCCGCCGAGTTCTTCGCATTGCCGAGCAGCGAGAAGGAACTGGTCTCGATGGCTCGCGGCGGGCCTGCGTGGCGCGGCTGGTTCCCGCTCGGTGGCGAGCTCACCTCCGGTGTGCCCGACCGCAAGGAGGGCTACTACTTCGGCGAGGAGCTGCCGCCCGACCCGCGACCGATGCACGGCCCGAACCTGTGGCCCCAGCACCCCGCCGGCCTGCGCGATGCGGTCACCGAGTGGATGACCGCGATGACCGACCTGGGCCAGCAGCTGCTCCGCTCGATGGCACAGGGGCTGGGCCTGCCTGCCGGGTTCTTCGAGCACAACCTCACCGCCGCACCCACTCCCCTGTTCCGCATCTTCCGCTACCCACCGCACCCCGCGGGCGATGTCGCCACCTGGGGTGTGGGCGAGCACACCGACTACGGGCTGCTCACGCTGCTGGCCACCGACGGCACGCCGGGGCTGCAGGTGCACTCGTACGGCGAGTGGATCGATGCCCCGGCCGACCCCGACCTGGTGATCTGCAACCTCGGCGACATGCTCGATCGACTCACCGGCGGCCGCTACCGCAGCAACCCGCACCGGGTGCGCAACCACGCCGGCGCGGATCGCTACTCCTTGCCGTTCTTCATGGATCCCGGTTGGGATGCCATCGTGCAACCGATCGAGTTCCCCGACCAGTGGCAGGTGCCGCTCGACCAGCAGGCTCGCTGGGACAAGGCCAACCTGCGCGAGATCAGCGGCACCTACGGCGCATGGCTCAGCGCCAAGGTCGCCAAGGTCTTCCCCGATCTGGCCACCGACACCGGCCTGCCCGTGCGCTGATCCGCGCCGGCGGCGGCGCTGTCGGTGTGCTGTCGGTGTGCTGTCGGTGGGCTATCGACCCAGGGTGTACGTGCGTTCGTGGCGATCCACGCCGATCACCTTCCAACCGTCGGCCAGGTGCGGCGCCATCGCGTCGCGCACGGCGAGCCGCGCGTGCAGTGCTTCCGGCGCTGATGCCGCGATCTGCTCCGGCGACACGGCCGGCACATCGAGCACGAACGTCTCGGCGAAGGCCGGGCGCGGGCGCTCGAACTCCCACTGCACCGTCAACCGGTCGCTGGGCAGCGAACCGTTGATGCCACCCAGCGCGCCGTAGTGGTTGGCGTGATACGTGACCCCGAAGGCGCCCAGCTTGTTCAGGTTGAGGTGCGCGTTGGTGAGCTGCAGCGGGTCGAACGTCCACCGCATGGCCGTGACCCCGTTGTCGACGCACCACTCGGCCTGGCGCCGCTTGAGCTGCTCACCGAGGCCGCCGCGGCGGTACTCGGCGTCGACCGCCATGTAGTGCGAGTGCAGCACCCTCGCCTCGAAGGTGCGGAAGCCGAACAGCGAACCGACCATCCGGTCGCCGTCGAAGGCACCGATGGCCACGCCGCCTTCCTCGATGCACGCGACCAGCATGTTGACCGAGACGCGATCGTCCTGCCCACCCCAGATCTTCGCCTCGAACTCGGGCATCACCGCCAACTCGTCGGCCGTGCGCAGCACGCGGAGCTCGACGCTCACCGCCTGACGACCTCGACGCTCTCGGTGACCTGGTCGACGAACGCGCGGTCGAGCGTGACCCCGATGCCGGGCCCTGCGGGCACGGGCATGATGCCGTTGGTGGCCTCCAGCTGCTGCTCGGTGATGTCGCGTGAGTAGGTGCGGCTGGCTGAGGCGGTGTCGCCGGGGAACACGAAACCGGGCATGGTGGCCAGGTGGATGTTGTGGGCCCGGCCGATTCCGGTCTCCAGCATGCCGCCGCACCACATCGGCACGTTGCGGGCCACACACAGGTCGTGGATCTCGCGCACGCTCTGCAGCCCGCCGACGCGACCGACCTTCACGTTGACCACCGTGCACGCCTTGAGGTCGAGCGCGGCCTTCACCCGAGCCGGCGAGGTGAGCGACTCGTCGAGGCACAGCTCGGTCGTCAGCATGGTGGCGAGGTGGGCGTGGTCGAGCATGTCGTCCCAGTGCAGCGGCTGCTCGATGTAGTGCAGGCCGAACTGGTCGATATGATGCAGCAGATCCATCATCTCCAACGTGTACGCGGAGTTGGCATCGACGGTGAGCTCGATGTCGGGGAAGTCGGCGCGCACCGCGGCCAGCATGTCGACGTCCCAACCCGGCTCGATCTTCAACTTCACCCGCTGGTAGCCCTGCTCGACGTGGCGAGCCACGCTGGCGACCGTCTGCGGGATGGGGTTCATGCCCAGGCTGGCGCCCACGGGAATCTCGGTGCGCTCGCCACCCAGCAGCGTGCGCAGTGGCACGCCCTGCTGGCGGGCGAAGCAATCCCACACGGCCAGTTCCAGCGCGGTCTTGGCCATCGGGTTGCCGCGCCACTCCACCCAACGAGCGGTGACCTCCGACGGGTGCGCCACGTCGCGCGACATCAGCTCCGGGGCGAACGCGCCACGCAGCAGGTGCAGTGCGCCGGGGATGCACTCCTCGCGGTAGTGGGGGAACGGGTCCATCACGCCTTCGCCGTAGCCCTCCACACCGTCTGAGCGGACGGTGACGATGAGGGCGTGCTTGCCCACCTCCTCGCCGAACGACGTGCGGAACGGCGAGACGTACGGGAGATGGACGATGCGGAGCTCTACTTCGTCGATGCGCATGAGTGCCTTCCTAGCAGGGCGTCGTCACCAGGTGTCGATGTTGGGTCGCTTCTTCCCCTGGCGCACCGGCACCGGGGGCGCGGCTTCCAGGATGGCGCTGATCCAGCGGCGGGTGTCGGCCGGGTCGATGACGTCGTCGATCTCGTAGTGGCTGGCGACGTTGACCGCTTTACCCACCTCGTACATGCGGTCGACCATCTGCTGGAAGACGCGCTCGCGCTCCTCGAGGTCGTCGATCGCGGCGAGCTCGTTGCGGTAGCCCAGGCGCACCGCGCCCTCCAGCCCCATGCCGCCGAACTCGCCCGTGGGCCACGCCACCGTGGCATGCGGGGCTTTCGTGCTGCCGCCCATCATCGCCTGCGCGCCCAGCCCGTAGCTCTTGCGCAGCACGACGGCCACGAGTGGGACGGTGATGTTGGCACCGGTGACGAACAGGCGGCTGCAGTGCCGCACGAGCGCGGTCTTCTCGATCTCGGGGCCCACCATCATCCCCGGCGTGTCGACGAGCGTGACCACGGGAATGTCGAACGCATCGCACAGCTGCAGGAAGCGGGCGGCCTTGTCGGCACCGTCGCTGTCGATGGCGCCGGCGAGGTGGCCAGGGTTGTTGGCGACCACACCGACCGGGCGGCCATCGACACGTGCGAACGCGGTGACCATGCCCAGCCCGAAGTCGCGGCGCAGCTCCAGCACGCTGCCGGTGTCGAACAGGCACTGGATGACAGCGTGCACGTCGTAGCCGCGCTTGCGATCCTCGGGGATGACGTGGCGCAGCTCGCGCTGGTCGGCGCACGCCCACTCGCCGGCAGCGCCCTGGAAGTACCCGAGGTACTGCTTGGCCGCAGCGACGGCGGCGGCCTCGTCGGGCACCACGATGTCGACCACCCCGTTGGCGCGTTGCACGTCGATGGGGCCGATGTCGTGCGGGTCGAACACGCCGAGGCCGCCGCCTTCGATCATCGCCGGGCCACCCATTCCGATGTTGCTGTCGGCGGTGGCGATGACCACGTCGCAGCAACCGAGGATGGCGGCGTTGCCGGCAAAGCAGTAGCCGGCGTTGATGCCCACGATGGGCACCAGGCCACTGAGCTCGGCGAAGTACATGAACGCCAGGCAGTCGAGGCCGCTGACGCCCATCATGTCGGTGTCGCCCGGGCGCCCGCCGCCGCCTTCGGTGAAGAACACCACCGGCAGCCGCAGCGACTCGGCCAGCTCGAAGAGGCGGTCCTTCTTGCGATGGTTCTGCCCGCCCTGGGTGCCGGCCAGCACGGTGTAGTCGTACGACATCGCGACGATTGACTGCCCGTTCACCTTCCCGAGGCCGCCGATCATGCCATCGGCGGGCGTGCGCGCGATCAAGTCGTCGAGTGCTCGCCGGCGCCGTTGCGGCGCGATGACGACAGGGCCGTACTCGACGAACGAGCCATCGTCCACCAGGTCGGCGACGTTCTCACGAGCGGTGCGACGACCAACAGCGCGACGCTTCCCGACTGCCGCTGGCCGAGCCGCGTCGAGCCCGATCGCGTGGCGGGCGACCACCTCTGCCAGGTCGGGACGAATGTGCGCCGGGTCTTCCGCCGCCTCGGTGGCCGCAGCGGCGATGGAGACCTCGCCGGGGGCGAGGCGGGCGACGACCGCGTGCTCCATCACGGTCGCGCCCACGGCCACGACCAGCGCTTCGATCGACCCATCGGACGCCGACTCGATGGCGTGGTGCATCTTCATCGACTCGATCAGCATCACCTGCTGGCCCGCCCGCACCTGCTGGCCGACCACCACGTCGATCGTGACGATCGTGCCCTGCATCGGTGCCGTGATGTCCATCGCTTCCCCCACGCCCGAGACGGTAGCCGCACCCCCTGCCGGCCCACGCCCCGAACCCGCGTCGGTGCGCTCCCGCTCGGCATCCGGGCGGCACCACACAGACGCGGGTGGCTACGCTCGCCGGGATGAGTGAAGGGGTCGAGCTCCAGGTGGCCGGGCACACCGTCGTGGTCACCAGCCCCGACAAGGTCTTCTTCCAGACCCGGGGCGACACCAAGCTCGACCTCATCGAGTACTACCTCTCCGTCGGTGACGCCGTCATGCGCCAGATGCACGACCGACCGGTGCTGCTGCAGCGCTTTCCCAACGGCGCCCACGGCAGCAACTTCTTCCAGAAGCGCATCCCCGAGGGCGCCCCCGAGTGGCTGCAGACCACCACCGTGCTCACCCCCAACGGCACTCCGTCGCGGGCGCTGGTGATCGCCGACATGGCGCACATGGTGTGGGCCGTCAACCTCGGTTGCCTCGGCTTCCACTCGTGGCCTGTGCGGGCCGGCAACCAAGAGATGTGCGACGAGTTGCGCATCGACCTCGATCCCGGGCCGGGGACCACGTACTCGATGGCGCAGGAGACGGCGCACGAGACCAAGCGTCTGCTCGACGACCTGGGCGTCGCCGGCTACATCAAGACCTCGGGCAATCGCGGCCTCCACGTCTACGTGCGCTTGCAGCCCACACACGACAGCTACGCCGTTCGAAGCGCGGCGGTGGCACTTGCCCGTGAGCTGGAGCGCCGGCGCCCTGACTTGATCACTGCCGCCTGGTGGAAGGAGGAGCGCGGCGAGCGCATCTTCATCGACTTCAACCAGAACGCTCCGCACAAGACCGTGTTCGCCCCCTGGTCGGTGAGAGCGCTGGATCACGCTCCGGTCTCGTTCCCGTTCCCATGGGAACTGCTCGACACCCTGCAACCGCACGAGATGACGATCGCCACCGTGCCCGCCTGGGTGGATCGCCACGGCGACGCGTGGGCGGCGATGAACGACCATCCGCAGCCGATGGCCCCGTTCCTGGAGATGGTGCACGCCGACCAGTCGGCCGGCCTGCAGGACGCCCCATGGCCGCCGGTCTATCCGAAGATGCCTGGCGAGCCCCCACGCGTGGCCCCCAGCAGAGCAAAGAAGCCAAAGCCGAACTGAGACCCCCGGGCCACCGAACCACGTGCTTGTGTCAAAACCCCGGGCTCACAGCCCCGGCTCAGCGCCCGACAGACTGTACGTACAGCGGGTGGGCGGGGTGGGCTCTGGGTCGGGTCAGACGCCGAGCTCGGCGGCACGGGCCAGCACACGCTCGCGTTCGGCGCCGATGGTGGTGCTGTCGCCGTGGCCGGTGTGCACGATGGTGTGATCGGGCATCGCCAGCAGCCGGTCGCGGATGCTGCGCAGGATGGTGGGCTCGTCGCTGTAGCTGCGCCCGGTGGCCCCGGGGCCGCCGCAGAAGAGGGTGTCGCCGCTGAACACCACGCCGCTGGCGACATCGTGGAAGCAGCAGCACCCGGGCGAGTGGCCGGGTGTGTGCAGGATGCCCAGCTGGTGGCCGGCCACCGTGACCAGCTGGCCGGGCACGACGGCGCCGTCGGGCTCGTCGTGCGGCCACACCACGCTCCACAGCATGTGGTCGGCCTCGTGCAGCAGGATTGGCGCATCCACCGCATCGCGCAGCGGCACCGCGGCGTTGATGTGGTCGTTGTGGCCGTGCGTGAGCACGATGGCCTTCACCCTGCGGCCATCGATGGCCCCGACGATGGTCTCGTAGTCGTGGGCGGCGTCGAAGACCACAACTTCACGGTCGTCGCCGACGAGCCAGATGTTGTTGGTGACTGCCCACTCACCGCCGTCGAGGGCGAAGATGCCGTCGGTGGTGACCAGCTCGATGGTCATCGGAAGGTGCTCACAGCACGACCACGGATCGCAGCACTTCGCCGCGCTCCATCTTGTGGAAGGCCTCTTCGACGGCATCGAGCGAGATGGTCTCGCTGACGAACTTGTCGAGCGGCAACCGGCCCTGCTGGTGCAGCGCGACCAGCATCGGGAAATCGCGCGACGGCAGGCAGTCGCCGTACCACGACGACTTCAGCTGCCCGCCACGGCCGAACACCTCGATGAACGGCAGTTCCAGCACCATGTCGGGGCGCGGCACGCCCACCAGCACGACGGTGCCGGCCAGGTCGCGAGCTTCGAACGCCTGCTTGTAGACGGCAGGGTGGCCGATGGCCTCGATGCACACGTCGGCGCCGTTGCCGCCGGTGACCGACTTGATGTACTCCACCGGGTCGGTGGTCTTCGAGTTGCACGTGTGAGTGGCGCCGAACTGGCGCGCCCACTCCAGCTTCCGGTCGTCGATGTCGACAGCGACGATGGTGCTCGCGCCCGCCAACAACGCCCCGGCGATCGCCGCGTCGCCGACGCCACCGCAGCCGAACACGGCGACCGAGTCGCCACGGCCGACGTTGCCGGTGTTGATGGCCGCACCGATGCCGGCCATCACTCCGCAGCCCAGCAGACCGGCGGTGGTGGCGGGAACCGACGGATCGACCTTCGTGCACTGCCCGGCCGCAACCAACGTCTTGTCGGCGAAAGCACCGATGCCGAGCGCCGGCGACAGCACGGTGCCGTCTTCCAGAGTCATCTTCTGAGTGGCGTTGAAGGTGCTGAAGCACAGCCATGGGCGGCCGCGCAGGCAGCTGCGACAGTTGCCGCACACAGCCCGCCAGTTGAGGATGACGAAGTCGCCGGGCTGCACGTTGGTGACGCCCTCGCCCACTGACTCCACCACGCCTGCGGCCTCGTGGCCGAGCAGGAACGGGAACTCGTCGTTGATGCCACCCTCGCGATAGTGCAGGTCGGTGTGGCACACACCACATGCCTGCACCGCCACCACAGCCTCACCAGGGCCGGGGTCGGGGATGACGATCGTCTCGATCGTCACCGGCGCGCCCTTGCTGCGCGCCACCACTCCACGAACCTTCTGCGACATAGCCCCTCCTCGACCTTCGACCCCGTCGACACTACTGAATCACCGCACATTCGCGCGAGGAATCGCCTCGTCCGGGTCACGGCACGGACGGAGCCCCGTTCTGCGCCGTGACGCGGATGCCGAGCAGCAGTGCGTCGAGTGCGAAGACGAAGCGGTCGTCGGCCGAGCCCTCGTAGAGGTGCCCGGCGACTGCCACAGCGTTGGGGAACTCCGCCGGATCGAGCGTGCCGTAGTGCGCGCGCCACTCGCGATACGCGCGCCGACGAGCGGCCGCCGGCTCGGCGGCCATGGTCGCATCGATCGCTGCCGCTCCCACCGTCAGCTCGATGAGCGAGTGATAGGCGGCGGCCACCTGAGCCGGGTCGAAGCCACCGCGCCGCAGCTCGCGCAGCAACGCTTCGGTGATGCGCAGCTCGTTGGCGAGCCTCGTGGGCGCCGCCCGCACCAGCACCGCCAGGCGCGGCTGGTGCAGCTGCACGGCGCGCAGCTCGACGCAGATGCGACGCACCGCCGCCACCCAGCTCTCGCCTCGGCGCGGCGCCACGTGCACGGCCGCCAGGAAGCGATCGCCCACCTCGCGCTGCAGGTCGTCCATGTTCGCGTAGTGGCGGTACAACGCACTCGGGTCGCAACCCAGTGCCTCGCCGAGCCGGCGAGCAGTCATCGCCTCCGCGCCGTGCTCGGCCACCAGGTTCGCTGCCGCGTCGACGATCAGCTCACGGCTCAACGCGGCCGGTCGGCCCATCAGCGAACGCCTCGAGTGCTGCGCACCGCGCTCACTCAGTCGAACAGCCCGGCCGTGCCCAGGCGCTCGGTGCACACCTCGGCGCTCCACGGCAGCATCGTGCTCCCCAGACGCGAGTCGCGGTACATGCGCTCCAGTGGCATGTTCTTCTGCATCGACTGGCCACCGCACACACGGATCGACATGCTGGCCACCTCCGCTGCATGCTCCATCACCGTGATCGCGGCAGCCCAGCCACGAACCAGCTCGTCCTGCGTGGGGTCGAGCACTGCTTCGTCGATGGCGCGATACATCATTGCTCGCGACTGCTGGTGCTTGAGCTGCATCTGTGCCCAGCCGACCTGCTTGATCGGGTGGTCGCGCCGCGAGCCGGCAACCTGGCCCGGCAGCTCGCCGCGCAGGTACAGCCGTGTTGCGTCGATGACCCCACCGGTGAGGCCGAGGTAGCTGGGGCACAGCGAGAGGAACAGCCACGGGTAGCGCAGCGCCGCCTGGTTGTAGAGCCCGGCCGGCATCCACTCGTTGGAGTGCGGCACGAAGACGTCGTTCATCAACAGCGTGCGCGACACCGTGCCGCGCATGCCCAACGGATCCCAGTCGTCGACGATCTGCACGCCATCACCGTTGCTCGGCACCCCCAGCAGACGGATGATGTCCTCGCCGGGCACCTGGCAGGTGACGTTGTAGAAGGTGGCCGCGCCGGAGAGCGACGCAAAGATCTTGCGCCCGGTGACCAGCCAACCTCCATCCACGGGCACAGCCTTGGTGGCAACACCGGCAGTGGCGCCCGCCGCCAGCCCCTCCGAGAACGGCTGGCTGTGGATGTCGCCACGCTCGACGACACCGCGGTACATCTCGGTGCGGGTGATCTCGTGCTGCTCACGTTGCTCGGGTGTCATGTCGAGCAGGTCGCTCACCTCGCCGCACCACAGCATCGTGGCGTTGTGCATGTTGAACGTGAGGCCCGTCGCCCCGCAGTGCCGACCGATCTCCTCGCTCACGCGCACGTAGTCCGCGTAGCTGGCCCCCAGGCCGCCGTAGCGAGCAGGCACGCACACCCCCATCAACCCGTTGGCTGCGAAGTCGGCGAAGTTCTCGAACGGGAAGCTTGCCTCCAGGTCGTACTTCACTGCTCGCTGCTTCATGGCCGGGCCCATGGCCTGCACCAGGCCCACCATTTCGGCCCGCGTCGTCGTCGAGTTCCCCATGGATGGCAGTTGAACAGATCGGACGCGGTTTGTCAACGGTGTTGACAAACGACTCCGGCCTGCCATACTCGCCACATGATTCACGACGTGGACGGCGCGCGCTTCGCGTGGCGCGAGTGCGGCGACGGCTCGATCGTCGCGCTGTTCCACGGGCTCGGCGGCAGCCGCATCTCGTGGGAACCGCAGCTGCACGGGCTGAGCGATCGATGGCGAGTGGCGGCGTGGGATCTGCCCGGCTACGGCAACTCCGCTCCCCTGCCCGATGAGCCATACACCTTTCATGCACTTGCGTCGGCCGCGGCCGGCTGGATCACCGAGTTGGGCGCGCAGAAGGTGCACGTGGTGGGCATCTCGATGGGCGGCATGATCGCGCAGTACCTGGCCGCATGGCACCCCGATCGCGTTCGGTCGCTGACGCTGCTCTCCACCAGCCCTCGGTTCGGGCTCGACGGCACCCTGCCGGATGCCTGGCGCGCCGCGCGGCTGGCGCCGCTCGACGATGGCCAGGAGCCGGCCGACTTCGCCGAAGTGGTGCTGCGCGGCATCGCCGGTCCGCAGATCTCGGCACCGGCGCTGGAAGGGCAGCGGGCGGCCATGGCTCGAATCAGTGGCGCCGCCCTGCGCCGCAGCATCAACTGCCTGGTCACTCATGACACACGGAGGCTGTTGCCGCTGATCAAGCAACCGACGTTGCTGCTGGTGGGCGAGTTCGACCAGGAGACACCACCCGAGTACGCCGAGTACCTCCTCGAGCACCTCCCCCATGCGCGGCTGGTCATCGTGCCGCACGCCGGTCATCTGTTGAACGTGGAGGCACCCGAGCAGGTGAACCGCCTCATCACCGAGCATCTCGTCGCCCATCCGATCATCGACCTGGAGGCCTCATGACCACCGAGTGGCGTTTCATCAAGGCGTTCGCGGCGCACTTCGCGCGGTGCGCGCTGCACGAGGGCGAGACAGTGGCCGTGCTCAGCGAGTCGCAGAGCCGGCCGTCGGTCGTGGAGACGGCGCGCCTTGCGGCCCAATCGCTGGGAGGCCGTGTGTTCGATGTCGTCGTGCCCACGCCACCCGCGGCTCACGCGGTGCCCATCCGCTCCACCGGCGCCTCGCAGGCACTCGCCGGCCACCCCGCGGTCATCGCCGCGCTGGCCGCCAGCGATCTCGTCATCGACTGCACGGTCGAGGGTTTGCTGCACTCCCCCGAGCTCGGCCAAGTGCTCGCCGGCGGCGCTCGCGTGCTGATGATCTCCAACGAGCACCCCGAGGTGCTGGAGCGGATCGGATGGGAACCCGACATGCCACGCAGGGTCGAGCTGGGGTACCAGTGGCTCAGCTCGGCATCTCTCATGCGCGTCACCAGTGCAGCCGGCACCGACCTCAGCGTGCAGCTGAACGGCGCCGCAGCCGCCGGCTCGACCGGCCTCACCAGCGGCCCTGGCTCGATCGCTCACTGGCCCGGCGGGCTGGTGGCGGCGTTCCCGGCTGCGCACACCGTCAACGGCACCGTCGTCCTCGCTCCCGGCGACATGAACCTCACGTTCAACACCCTCATCCAGTCGCCGGTGGTGCTGCACATCGCCGACGACCACATCGAGCGCATCGAGGGCGACGGCGTCGACGCCATCCTGTTCCGCAGCTACCTCGCCGCCTTCGGCGATCGCGAGAGCTACGCCACCAGCCACGTCGGGTGGGGCATGAACCAACTGGCCAGGTGGGACTCGTCGCAGCTGTACGACAGGCGCGAGACCTGGGGCACCGAGGCTCGGGTCTACGCGGGCAACTTCGTGTACTCCACCGGCGCCAACGAACTGGCCGGCCGCTTCACCGCCGGCCACTTCGACCTGCCGATGCGCAACTGCACCATCGCGCTCGACGGCGAGGTGGTGGTCGCCGAAGGCGTGCTCGCACCCGAGTTGCGAACGAGCACCTGACCCTCTCGGCGACCCCGGCCGACCTGCCGCCCTGCACGGCTCCTGGCAGCGATTCGTCTCGCACACCGGGACGAGTTCCGCCCAGAAGGTCGCTGCGCACCGAGCCTTCCCAACAGCGGCAGCGGCCGGTCAGTGCGTAGGCTCGGTGGCGCATGAGCCCTCACAACGTCGAGTCGGCGCAGGTCGTGCTGCCGTGCAGCGAGCCGATCTCCACCACCATCAACTTCTTCACCGGCATCGGCTTCAAGGTGCGCACCATCGTGCCCGCCGACCACCCACGCATGGCAGTGCTGCAAGGCTTCGGCCTCACCCTGCGCCTCGAGGTGAGCAGTGCCGCACCGCCGGCTCACCTGCGGTTGCTCACCACCGATGGCGAGCCGGCCACGGTCACCGCACCCAACGGCACCGTCATCGAGTTCGCGGCCGCCAACCCACCGCTGGAGATCCCGCCGCTGCGGGAAGAGTTCGTGCTCACACGCATGGCCGATGACGACAGCGCCTTCGGCGAGGGCCGCGCCGGGATGAACTATCGCGACCTCATCCCCGGCAGGCTGGGCGGGCGCTTCATCGCCTCCCACATCCTCATCCCCCACGGTGGGCCGGTGGCCGACTACGTGCACTTCCACAACATCCGGTTCCAGATGATCTACTGCTACCGCGGCTGGGTGCGCGTGGCCTACGAAGACCAGGGCGAGCCGATGCTGCTGCAGGAGGGCGACTGCTTCCTGCAGCCGTCCACCATCCGCCATCGGGTGTTGGAGGCCAGCGATCGGATGCAGGTGATCGAGATCGGCTGCCCGGCCGAGCACGAGACATGGGGCGACCCGGAGACGACGCTGCCGACCGGCCGCACCCTGCCGCACCGCGGATACGGCGCCGATGGCCACCGGTTCGTGTTCCACCAGGCGGCGACCGCGTCGTGGGCGCCGTGGCGACTGGCCGGGTACGAGTACCGCGACACCGGCATCGGCGTGGCGATGGATGGCGTTGCCGGCGTGCGAGTGGTGCGCCCGGTGGGCAGCCCTGCGCCCGTCACCACTCAGCACGAGGCCGAGCTCATGTTCCACTTCGTGCTCGACGGGGCGATCACGCTGCAACGGGCCGACGACCAACCGCTGCGGCTGCTGGAAGGCGACTCCTTCGTGATGCCGTCGCACACGCCGTTCACGCTGAGCGACCCCACCGCCGACGCGCAACTGCTCGACGTGACGCTGCCGGCCACACCCTGAGGCGCCGCGCCCGAGGGTCGGGCGTCGAGGGTCAGGCGTCGAGGGCGGCCAGCACCTCACCCAGTTGCTCGATGGCGGGCTGGGTGATGGGGTCGACCACCAGTTGCAGGTGGTGGGCACCGGCGGCGGCGAACGCTGCCAGCCGGTCGGCGATCTGACGCGTGGTGCCGGCGACCGGTGGCGCCGAGGTGCTGGTGGGGTCGCCCATCGTGCGGCCGCCGCCACTGGGCAGCTGCACGTACACGCAGGCCGTGGCCTCCACCTCGTCGGGGTCGCGGCCCACCGCTTCAGTGCGTGCGCGCACGTCGGCCACGACCGCGGCGAAGCCCTCGGGGGTGTTGCCGTACAGGCTCCACCACACGTTCCACTGGTGCACGTGGGGCAGGCCGATCGACAGCATGCGCGGGCTGTTTGACCCGAGCATCAGCAGCGGGCCGCCGGGACGGGTTGCCGGCGGATCGACGACGCAACTGTCGAGCGTGTAGTACACCCCGGTGTGAGTGACGGTGTCGCCGGCGAGCAACCGGCGAATGACACCGAAGGCCTCCTCGAAGCGGTCGACGCGGTGGTCGTACGAGAACCCGTAGGCGTCGTACTCGCGCCGGTTCCAGCCGGCGCCGACACCGAGGATGAGCCGACCACCCGAGATGCCGTCGACGGTGGCGGCCATCTTGGCCAGCATCGCCGGCTCGTGGAACCCCAGCGAGGCAACCAGCGAACCGAGCTGCACACGCGAGGTGACGGCCGCCAGCGCGGCGAGTGACGTGAACACCTCCCACGGGCCGCGCACCGTGCCGTCGGGCAGGTCGTAGAGCAGGTGGTCGCCGAGCCAGATGGAGTCGAACCCCACCTCCTCGGCGCTGCGAGCCATCGCGATGAGCTCGGGCCAGGGAACGAACCGCTCGACTTCCGGCAGTTGCACACCGATCTTGCACGGACGGGTCATCGGGTCACCCTAGGAGACGTCGGGCCCCTGTGCATCGGATGCCGGTGCCGCCGACCCGCGGAGTGCGGCGAGCGTGGTGCGGTAGTCGTCGGCGGAGATCTCGCTGCGAGCGAGTCGCTCGGCGAGGATGCCCTCCGCGGAAGCGGTGGGTGAGGGTTGTAGCGCAGCGGGTGCGGTGCCGGCGGTCGCGAGGGTGGGGCGACGACGGATGACCAGCCAGGTCGCCAGCACGGCGAGGGCCGCCACGATGGCGAGCAGCAGCATGCCGAAGACGGGGTGCCCGTCACGGCCGCGGTCGCCCATGCCCATGCCGCGGCCGTCGGCCGCGAGGGCCGTGCCGGCAGCAGCCGTTGCGACCAGTGTGGCGAGTGTCGCCGACAGGATCAGCTTGCGTGTCATCGTGAGCTCCTTCGTTCGGAGCGGCTCCGTTGCCGCAGTTGCAACGTAGCGAGCCGGCAGCGCGCTCGGGTGCGAGCACTCCGAGAATCAGGTGTGAGCGAACCCTGACTCAACCGCCGAGGATCGACTTCACTGCGGCCTCGAGGTACGGCGACAGCAGCTCCGCGGCGGTGGCCGTGATGTGGCTGTTGTCGCGGTACATCAGCACGTTGCCGACGATCACCGGGCACGCCGCGTCGGTGCACAACCAGTCGCTGGTGGGCACGAAGTCGGCGTCGTACTTCCTGGCCACGTCGCGCTCGACCGCCAACCGCGCGGGCCGCACCGCGCCGTCGCGCGAGTCCATGCACTGGGCCACGTTCGACAGGTTGCCGGCGAGGCAGCTGGGGATGTCTTCCTTCGGTGTCGGCGAGTCGCCCAGCAGCAGCAGGTGCGTGGTGAGCGGCCGCACCTTCGACACGGTGAGGTCGATGCCCTCCTGCCACACCGTGTCGGGGTCGCGGCCGCTGGCGGCGCCCACCTGCTTGTAGCGATACGACGACATGATCACCAGATCCGGCTGCAGGCCGCCGATGAGGTCGATCACGTCGCGGCGCCACACCGCGCAGTCGGTGCCGTTGGGGTCCTTGTCGGTGGGTATCTCCGCGTCGGGGCAGGCCTTCTTCACGTGCACCACGAGGCGCCAGCCGTTGGCGACCGACACCTTGTGCAGCGCCGGCATCCATTCGGCGGCATGCGAGTCGCCGAAGAGCACGATGGTGACGCCGCCGTTGGCATCGCCGTAGATGCACTGCTTCGGCGAGTTGTCGCCGACATCCAGGATGCACCCGTTGTCGTACACCTGCGGCAGGTCGTCGCGCGCGCTGTTCAGCCCGGGTGTCAGGTTGCTGGGCACCTTGCTGGTGTTCACCGCTTCGGTCAGCACCGGCAGGTTGGCAGCGATGAGCGGTGCCAGCGCGGCGGGGTTGTCCTTCGATGCGTCGGCCACCGCGATCGCCGCAGTCGTGGTGGTGGTGGCGACCGCAACGGTCGTGGTGCTCGCATCCGCCGCAACGGTCGTGGCCGTCGAGACGGGTGCCGCCGTCGTCGTCACCAGCGCGCCGGCATCCACGACCAGCGTGGGGGCCGCCACTTCCCCACCGGCTGAGAGCGACGGCGGGTTGTGCAACAGCAGGGCGGCGCCGCCGACACCGATGATGGCCACCCACGCACCCATCACCAGGCTGCGCGCGGGTACCGCCGACAACCCTCGCGAGTGCCGCACGGGGTTCTCGATGAAGTGGTAGCTCACCGCTGCCAGGCCGACCGAGCCGAGCAGCAGCGCGATGCGCGTCGCCACCGGCAGCGCGTCGATCCGCCCGCTCTCGCCCCACTTGGCGCCGACCAGCACCAGCATCGGGAAGTGCCACAGGTAGATGGCATACGAGCGGGCACCGACCCACTGCATCGGCTTGGTACGCAGGATCAGTGCCGGCCCGTCGGGCGCCGGGCCGGCGTTGAGCACGAGCATGGTGGCCACCACCGGCAGCAGCGCCGCGTAACCGGGGAAGCTGGTGGCCTGGCTGAACTGGACGCTGCAGGCCAGGATGACACCCAACCCGAGCCAGCCGAGCATCGCTACCAGCTGGCGATTGGCCCGCAGCAAGCGACCACCGGCGAGCGCCAGCGCGGCGCCGGTGAGCAGCTCCCACGCACGCGCGGGCAACATGAAGAACGCCCACGGCTGCGAGTCGTGCGTCAGCTTCACGCATGCTGCGAACGACACCACCCACATCACACCGATGACGGCGCCCAGCGTTCGGCGAGAGAGCCGGGCGACGCGCACCAGCAGCATCAGCAGGCCTGGCCACACGAGGTAGAACTGCTCCTCTACTGCCAGCGACCAGAAGTGCAGCAGCGGCGATTCGCGCAAGCCCTCCGACAGGTAGTCGGTGCCCACCTTCCAGAAGCGGATGTTGGCGACGAACAAGCAGGCGGCGATGGCATCGCGAGCGAGCTCGCCCTGCGAGAGGCCGTCGAGCATGAAACGGCCGGCGACGAGAGTGGCCAGCAGCACCACACCCGACGCGGGCAGCAGGCGTCGCGCCCGGCGAGCCCAGAAGTTGGCCAGCGAGACGGTTCCGGTGGTGGCCAGCTCACGCAGCAGCAGTGCGGTGATGAGGTAGCCGGAGAGCACGAAGAAGACGTCGACGCCGATGAACCCGCCCGAGACGATGCCGAACTTGGCGTGGTACACCAGCACCAGCAGCACCGCCACGGAGCGAAGGCCTTCCACGTCGGGCCGGAAGGTCGTGCCGTGCTCGGCCTCCCACGAGACGAGCGACGAGGCGCCCGGAGGTGGGGTGTACGGCTGCCGCGACCGGGGTTCGGCACCACCTTCGTGGCGCGACCAGTCGGCCTTCGTCACCCACCAGACGGTGAACAGCGCGGCGAAGGCGATGCCCACCAGAACGGATCCCACGTGTGGCGACGTTACCGCACGCGCTCTCTCCGGGCCCGGTGACGCCCTCGCCCGCCGTTCGAGCAGTCGTGCTCGGTCAGGGCGACGTCGGCTCGCCGCGCAGGGTGAAGATCGGCTCCCATGCCGAGTCGGGGCCGACAGGGAACAGCAGCGACGGCGGCTCGCCCTGGTTCGGCCACCGCGCCTCGTACGGCAGCCCGTCGAACAGCACCATCTCGCCACGCGAGTACAGGGGCAGCGGGCTCCACTCGGGGTGGGTGCCGGGCGCGAGCGTCGTCGGCGCGAACGGCACGTCGTCGGGTTGCACGGGGCCGATCAGCGACCATGGGCTGTCCCAGGGGTTGCCGGTCGTCGACCCCGGCTCGGCGCCCTGGTTGTACCACTTGGCTTCGTACACCATGCCGCGCCGCACGACCTTGTAGCTGCCCGGGTACTGCGCATCGGGACGCCAGATCGGATACGGGCTCGTTGCCGGGTCGTCGGCCACCTGCGGCCGATCGATCACCGTCACCGCGTCGCCCTGCGGCAGCGAAGCCGCTCGACCCGGCAACACGGTGAAGACGTTGGCGAAGTCGAGTGGCTCCTGCGCAACGCTGCTGCACGTGTTGGACAGCACCATCACATCGGCGAACGATGCACTGCACGGAGCATCGCGGTTCAACGACCAGGTGGAGACCCGGCCCAGGCCCTTGGCCATCGCGAAGTCGGCCAGGCCCTTGGCATCGTCGAGCGTGAACACCTCGCCGATCACGTCGTTCTGGCCGATCATCGGCGTGGCACCGAGCTTGGTCCACCGTTCCGAATCGGCGAGCGCGACACCCTGGCCGCGATAGATGTCGGCGACCTGTCCCACGGCAGCCTCCAGCGCCGCCTTGGTCGCCGCCAGCATGTCGCTGGTGGGTTCGTCGGCGCTGCCGAAGTTCATCGTCATCAGGTTGACCCCGGTCAGATCGACACCGCCGTCGATGGTCGCCGTCACCAGTGCGACACCGTCGTCGGTCAACCCCGACCTCGAGGCCGGCAGCGTCAGCCAGACATCGAGCTCGTCGCCCGCGGCCGCTCGTTCGGCTTGGACGGTCGCGACCGCTTGGGCGCGACGCTCGATCGACGGCGTGTCGGCGATGTCGGCGTTCTCGATGTCGAGATCGATGGCGTGGAGGTCGTAGCGCTCCACCACGCTGCGATACGCACTGGCGAGGTCGGCGTCGTCGGTGCACACGAACGCCAGCTCACTGTTCGCCTGACCACCGAACGAGACCATGATGTCGCCGCCGGCGGCCCTCAGCTGCGTGATCCGACGGTCGAGCTCGAGGTCGCGCGCAGCGTCGTCCAGCGAATACGCGCCACCCCAGCTGGGGTCGCAGGGTTCGTCGGGATCCGCCACCACGAACGCGAGCGCGATGTCTCGCGCCGGGTTCGACTGCGGGTTCTGGAACTGATAGGTCGGGGTCAACGTGACGTCGACGTAGGGGACGCTCCACGACCGATCGAGCAGCTCGTCGTCGGCCGTCAATCGCTTCCCGGCGAAGGCGAAGCCCGCGGCGACGAGACCGACGATCGCAACGATGGCCGCAACCCTCACCCACGAGAGCCGCTCGGTCGGTTCCGACGGCAGTTCGTCGCCATCAGGTCGCTCGTCGGCCACAGCGGCGGCGATCGAGCCGCCCGCCTCACTGTCGTCGGTGTTTCGTGTCGAACCCACGATGATCCTGCTTCCCGCTGGGCGCGGCCGAGATCGCCGCTGCCGTGTGGGTCATCGGCCGATCGCGCGCAAACCCTGAGCCGTTCTTGAAGTTCTCCTCACGAATGCACCGAGAGCAACCGATGTTCCTGTGGCGATGCACCCAGCAGTGGGGCGTGGCCGCCAGCAGCGATCGCTGACCAGCAGAACAGGAACTCCGATGGGCATCAAGCGGAAGGCGCCACATCACGGCAACACCCGGCGGCAATGGGGCAGCGACCACAGGGATCAGCCGATTCCCATCGTGGCGCCGCCCATCTCCGATCGCAGGATCATGATCGGCCGACTGGCGATCGTGCTGACGGTCTCCGCGTGGTTCACCTACGTGTTCCTCACGATCGTGCAGCAGTTCGTGGAAGGCGACGCATCGAGTGCTCGCCTCGTGATCGAGGCAATCGTCTACATCATCGTCGTCACCGCGCTGACCGCGTCGGCGATGGCCTACCTCATCACCCGCATCGGCTTCTTCTATCGCAGCAGGGCCCACCACCGCGCGCCGCGCGCCGAGATCGATCACTTCTTCACGCAGTCGGTACCGACGGTCACGGTGCTCGTTCCTTCCTACCAGGAGGACGAGCGGGTCATCCGCACGACGCTGCTGTCGGCCGCGTTGCAGGAGCACCCGCACCTGCGTGTCGTGCTGCTCATCGACGATCCGCCCAACCCCACGACGAACGCCGCGCGCGAGATGCTGAACACCGCCCGCCAACTGCCGTCGAAGATCCAAGGCGAACTGTCCGCGCCGCTCGCACGCGCGGTGGCAGCGCTCGAACACTTCGAGAACATCCAGATGGGCGATCGGCAACCATCGGCACAGGACATGCGCGACCTGGCATCGCACTACGAGTTCTCTGCGATCTGGCTGCGCGAGTTGGGTGCCCGCCAGGAGATCATCGACCACGCCGACACCTTCTTCGTGGAGCACGTGCTCGGCGCCCTCGCCCGCGACCTGGAAGTGATTGCCGAGGCACTGACCGCCGGGGCCGACGAAGGCGCCAGCCTGCCCACGGATCGCCTGCTGGAGCTGTATCGACGCCTCGTGGCCACCTTCCGGGCCGAGCTCACCAGCTTCGAGCGCAAGCAGTACGTGTCGTCATCGCATGCCGCCAACAAGGCGATGAACCTGAACAGCTACATCGCGCTGATGGGCGGCAGCTACCAGGAGATCGCAACGCCCTTGGGGCGGGCGCTGGTGCCATGCTCGCCCCGCCACGCCGACCTGACGGTTCCCGACCCCGACTACGTGCTCACCCTCGATGCCGACAGCGTGCTGCTCCCGGAGTACTGCGCGCGGATACTGCATCTGCTCGAGCAGAGCGGCCACTCCACCGTGGGTGTCGCGCAGACGCCGTACAGCTCGTACCCGGGCTCGGCCACCCGCATCGAGCGCATCGCCGGCGCCACCACCGACCTGCAGCACATCGTGCACCAGGGCATGACCCACTACGACGCCACCTTCTGGGTGGGCGCCAACGCACTCCTGCGCAAGCGCGCGCTCGACGACATCGTCGAGATCGATCACCAGGGCAACTGGGAGATCCGGCGCTACATCCAGGACCGAACGGTCATCGAGGACACGGAGTCCACGATCGACCTGGGCATCCACGGCTGGAAGCTGTACAACTACCCCGAACGGCTCGCCTACAGCGCCACTCCGCCCGACTTCGGATCGTTGTGCATCCAGCGCCAGCGCTGGGCCAACGGTGGCCTGCTGATCCTCTCCAAGCTGCGCAAGCAGTCGCGCACCCGCCGCGAGAACGGCGTGCAGAACCGCTTCGGTGAGGTGTTCCTGCGCGTCAACTACATGGCATCGATCTTCTGGTCGTCGCTGTGCCTGCTGATCCTGTTGATCTACCCGTTCAACAGCGGGTTGCTGAAGCCCGTGCTGCCGCTCATCGCGCTGCCGTACTTCTTGATGATGGCGAGCGACCTTCGCTACTGCGGCTACAAGCGGCTCGATGTGTTCCGCATCTACGGGTTCAACCTGATCCTGCTGACGGTGAACCTGTCCGGAACGTTCGCGTCGGTGCTGCAGCTCATCACGGGTGAGAAGAGCTCGTTCAAGCGCACCCCGAAGGTGCGGAACCGCACCACTGCGCGCGCGTTGTTCATCGTGACCCCGTTCCTATTGATCGCCTTCTCCGCGTACAACGCCGTGCTCGACGTGCAACGCAACCAGTGGAACCACCTGTTCTTCGCCGCGCTGAACGCATCACTCGCCCTCTACGCCATGGTGGCGTTCGTCGGCATCGGCAACAGCGTGGTCGATCTGTGGCTGCACCTGCGCGGTTGGCTCTACCGCCCCACCGCAGTGAAGACCGCTCCGGTGCCCGCCGAGCGCGGCGGCCCGATTCGCACTCCGTCGGGAGCCTTCGGCGATTGGGCATCCGTGCTCCACACGGGAAGCCCGACATCGGGCGTACGCGTGCAACGGGCACCCGCCGCGTCGCCGGCCACCACGGCGACCACTCAGGAGCCGGCGCCACAGCTGTTCAAGAACCGCCGGCGCAGCTCGAGTGGTGCTCAGTCCGGGGTCTTCGACGAGTACACGTTCTTCACCGTCTTCCAGCCGATCATCGATCTCCACACCGGTGCACCGGTGGGGTACGAGGCGCTCGCTCGCTTCGCCGACGGGCAATCCCCACAGGAGAGCCTGGCGGAAGCGAAGTCGGCCGGGATCGGGGTGGAGCTGGACACCGCGTTGGCGCACGCTGCGCTGGTCTCCGCGCACGCGCTGCCCGCGGACACCTGGCTGGCGATCAACGTCTCGGTGGGCCTTGCCAACGACGCCGAGCTGCTGGCCGGCATCGTCGCCGCTGCCCCCTGCCCGCTGGTGATCGAGGTCGGTGGGTCTGCCGACATGGCGAGCCTGCTCGACGGCCCGTTGGGCCGGCTGCCGGAGGTGATGGTCGCCATCGACGACGCTGGCGCCGGGTACGAGAGCCTGGCGCGCATCGAACAGTTGCGGCCTGCGTTCATGAAGCTGCACCGCGACGCGGTGAGCGGCATCGAGATGGACGCGGCGCGGCAGACGTTCGTGAAGACGTTGGTGGCCTTCGCCGACGCGCACGGCTGCAAGATCATCGCCGAAGGCGTGGAGACCGAGGCCGAGCAGCAGGCGCTGCAAGCGGCGGGAGTACCCCTCGCCCAGGGCTACTTCGTCGGGCGGCCGGTGCCGATCGACCGGATGCCCAGCAACGCAACGCAGCACTGAGGCCACGGTCGGAGCGTGCGAGAGGGGCGATAGGGCGCCGGCGCTCACTCCGTTCGCAGCACCAGTGCGGGGTCGAGCTTGGCAGCACGGCGAGCGGGCAGCACCGCCAGCACGTTCGCCACCAGGATCGCTGCCGGCACCACCAGCAGCACGGCAACGAGTGCGAACGGCGAGCGGAACGTGATGGGCACACGATCGGTGATGGCTTGCCACCCGGTGCGACCGGCGAGCAGCCCCAGCGGCACCCCGAACGCGAGGCCGACGAGTGCCAGCATCGTGCCGTGGGCGGCCAGGATCAGCCTGGATCCGCGACGGGTGATGCCCAGCGCGCCCATCACTGCGAAGTCCTTGCGGCGAAGGCGAACCGATTGAAACAGGCCGTGACCGGTGGCGACCACACCCAGCACGGCGAGGAAGGCTGCCAGCACTTCGGGCAGGCGCTGCACGTTGTGCAGGTTGCTCAGCTCCAACGGCAGCTCGGCGGGCGCCACGTACTGCACCGACGCCCCCAGCGATGAGCCAAGCTCAGCCACCTGCGCCTCGAGATCCGTGCGGTCGGCGAAGCGAACAGCGATCACGAACTCCGCACCCTCGGACACGGTGCTCCCGTTGGGCACCGGGCCGAAGAATCGACCAGCGGTGATCCAGGCGCCCTCGTCGAACTGCGCGTGCACGTCGGAGGGGAACAAGCCGAGCCCCACCACCGTGGCTTCACCTCCATCGGCGAGGCGCACAGAGTCGCCGATGCCGACTCCGAGATCTCGCGCGGTCGACGGCCCGAGCGTCACCTCGTTGTCGGCGTGAGGTGCACTGCCCGTCAAGGTCACCAGCCGTACGTCGCCTCCGGCGCGTCCGTCGCCGACGTCGACGACGGTGAAGGTGGGAACACCAACCTCGCCGATCTGGGTGACCGTTCTGCCGATCGTGCCGATGGCCGCCAGCCCAGGCTGCGCAACGACGGCGGCGACCACCGCCGGGTCGACCCCGGTGGCCGGCGAGACGTCGTCGGGATTGGGCACCACGGTGGCATCCCATGCGATGCCGGCCACCTCGGGGTGCTGGAGCGCGTCGGCGAGACCGTGGTTGAGCGTGATGACCGCCACGATGCCGGCAACCGCCGCGGTTGCACCGACCAGCGCCGACCGAGAAGTCCGTCGCGCCGAGCGGCGCCCGCCGTCCAGCGCCATCCGCATGCCCACGCCCACCGTCAGCGGGCGGATGAAGCCCAGCCGGGTGAGCCGCGCGTGTCGGGCCACGTCAACCCGGCGCTCCGGCCCCGCTGCGAGCCAACCGGCCAGGGCCACACCGCCGACGATCAACACCATCACGCTCATCGCTGCTCCGCCCAGCAGCAGCGCATCGAACCGGAACCCGCGGTCCGGGTCCACCTGCGCGGCCAGGCCCACCGGGAACCACCGCGAGGCGATTGCGGCGGTGAGCACCGCCGACACCACGGCGGCCACCACGGTGAGCCCGTGGGGCCAGCAGGCACACAGCGTCAACTCGCGCCGGGTCATGCCCAGCGCTCGCAGGGT